>ENA-UPTB01000034-UPTB01000034.1-human-gut-metagenome-genome-assembly--contig:-NODE-34-length-121249-cov-16.661407_pt1 | contig 121249 bp, 83 predicted proteins | sample MGYA00250046_ERZ773369 | MGnify/ENA primary metagenome ERZ773369 (study PRJEB29103, sample SAMN06111938) | human gut metagenome | biome: human gut; feature: ankylosing spondylitis patient; material... | reverse complement strand
TGGTCGCTACAAGAAGATAATCGTTATCGGTGCCGACAAGATGTCTTCACTGATTGATTATACCGACCGCCAGACATGCGTGCTCTTCGGCGATGGCGCCGGCGCAGTGCTGGTCGAGGCTACTACAGAGGAAGGTGTGGGTGTGCAGAACTCTTATCTGCGCACCGATGGCAAGGGTCTTCCCTTCCTGCACATGAAGGCAGGTGGTTCGGTTTGTCCTGCATCTCATTTCACCGTCGATCATCGTCTGCATTACCTCTATCAGGAGGGACGCACCGTGTTCCGCTATGCGGTAACCAACATGAGCGACGACGTGCTGGAGATACTCAAGCGCAACAACCTCAAGGGCGAGGATGTCGATTGGGTTGTACCTCACGAGGCCAACCTCCGCATCATCGAGGCTGTAGCCAAGCGTGCCGAGCTCAATCTCGACCGCGTGATGATCAATATCGACCATTATGGCAACACCAGTGCCGCCACTATTCCATTGGCCCTTTGGGACAATGAGCATCTGCTCAAGAAGGGCGACAAGATTGTGTTCACCGCCTTTGGTGCCGGCTTCGTTCATGGAGCCTCATACTACAAGTGGGCTTACAACGGCTCGGATGTAGCAAAGAAGTAAACAGCATACCACTCTTTTTGTGGTCAATCATAAAAGCGTGTAGACAAAGCCAACCGGCAATGTCGACACGCTTTTTTTGTTCCCAAGCGCCGCCGCCTGCGGCACCCGTTCCCTCATCTTCTTCCTGTTTTCCCCATAGCTCTTCACAACCAAGCGGATGGCCGCAGCGTAGCACCCAGATGGCATTGCGCTGCCTGCCGATGGCAATGCGCTGCCTGGCGATGGCAATGCGCTGCCTGCTGATGGCAATGCGCTGCCTGCTGATGGCAATGCGTTGCCTGCCGATAGCTATGCGCAGTCTTCTGCTGCCAGTACTGAGTACGCGGATAGCCGCAGCGTAGCACGCCGATGGTCTTTGCGATACTCCAGATGACCTTTGTCAGTCTCGTGACCATCTCTGCAGAATTTATGACCATCCCGGCGAGCGCCGAGATCACCTTTGGCGGCTCGTGTCGGAAGGCACGAGCATCCGCATCGTCCGATACGAGCATCCGTTCCGTCCGATACGAGCCTCCGCGTCGTCTGATACGAGCCCGCCAACATGGTGACGGCGTTGGCAGTCATGTACTTTACACTTTTGGGAATTATGGCGGGTACGGTCAGTGCGCTGGCGAGGACGGTCGGTGCGCTGAGTAGAAAATTCTGTGGTATGGTGGGTGCGAGCAATGTGGTGGTGAGGACGATTGGTGCGCTGGTGGTGAGGGTCAGTGCGCTGGCGGTGAGGGTCAGTGCGCTGGCGGAGAGGGTCGGTGCGCAGACGGGTGCTATCAGCGCGTTTTCAGTCTTGGTCTAATCGACCACCCTCGTGTCTATGCTCGTCAGCTCGGGGTAGTCGGTGCGTTCGCGGCGCGTGAGTTTCTTGACCACTTCGCCGTAGCTGTGGCGCACCATGCTCTCTATCATTGTGTCGGGGAGGAGGGCGTCGAGCGCCACCTGATTCCAGTGCTTCTTGTTCATATGGTAGGCGCTGGCTATGCCCTCATGGCGTTCGCGCAGGGCTATGGCCAGTTCGGGGTCGCACTTGAGGCTCACCAGCGTGGGGCGCTCCAGGTCGGTGAGCGCAAATATCCTACCCCTCACGCGGAAGACCAGCGTGGTGTCGCCGAAGGGCATGTCTTCGGTCACCAGAGGCAGCGAGAGACAATAGTCGCGTAGTTGTTCGATGTCCATGATATACAGTTGCTTGTTTGATAAGAATTAATATAGCGGCTCGATGTCATCGCCGCAGAGGCAGTCGATGAAGTATCGGGCTATGCGTGGCCCGCTGATGTGCTCTATAGCCCATTGGCGGCGCCATTGACGGTCGGCGCGTATGCTGTTGAGGCGGCAGTGGCAGTCGGCGATGATGCGCGCCAGTCCTTTGGCGTCGCCGGCATGAAAGACCCTGCCCAACCTGCTGTCGCCCAACAGGTCGGCAGCGCCACAGGCATCGCTCACGATGACATAGCTGCCGGCAAGTAGCGCCTCGTTGACCACCGCTCCCCAGCCGTCGTAGACGCTCGGCAGCACCAGCACGTCGCTCTTGCCCATCCATTCTGCCATGCGGTTGTGGGGCACCGTGCCCACCATGTTGATGCGGTTGGCGAGACAGTGGGTAGCGATAAACTGCTGCAAGCTGCGCCGCTGACTGCCGTTGCCTATGATGTCGAGATGGAAAGCCACTGCGGCGTCGCCATCTCTGGTCATCAGCAGACTCTTGAGCAGCGTGAGCGGAGCCTTGTACCATTCCAGCGAGCCCGCAAACAGCAGCCGCAGCCGCTGGTCATGGGGTGGGGGCGTGGTGATGACGGGCGTCTCGGTGCAGTAGGCAAACCGACTCACCTGCCAGTGCTTGCTGGCCGAGCCGAAATAGTCGGCCGCCATCGCGCCTATCGCAAACACGCGCTCTATATGCCCGGCGTATCTCCTGTCGCGCAGCATGAAGCGCAGGCGGTGCAGCCACAGCGGCTTGCCGTTGGCCAGTCCCAGGGCGTAGGTGTTGGGGCGCTCAGACATCATGGCGCGCCTCACGGGGTAGTCCATGCTCAGCCGGAGGCAATGGAACACGTAGCCGAAGGCTCTGATGCCCATGAATATATGCCAGCTCTCCGCCGCCCTCTGGTCCAGCAGCCGGCGTATGTCGTCGTCGCCGGGATGCAGATAGATGCGGCACGTGCGGTTGTTGGCGTCGTAGAGCGAGTCCCACCCCATCTGCCGGCGCTCGGGGGGCACGTCGACCTCTGCCACCACCACCACCTCGTCTACGCGAGGGTCGTCGGCGAGCCTGGTGATAAACGGCATCTGGTGGGGGCTTATACAGTTTTGCCAGAACACTATTCGCATAATCCTGTCTCCTTTCTTATCCATCGGTCAAACACCTCTGCGCGCGCCTGCCATGTGTGGCGGCTGGCGTCGATGCCCAGTCGGGTCGTGCCAGAGTCTATCAGCTTCCCTATCTGATGCGCCATGTCGTCGGCGTCGCCAGGCTGGTAGTATACGCCCTTGTCGCCCAGTGTGGCGAGCGGTTCTCCCACACGGCAGGTGACGATGGGGCGGTCGTAGGGCAGATACATATAGAGCTTGCTGGGACATCGCGCCCAGTCTTGAGGCGTGTCGTGCATCGGCGAGATGAAGGCGTCGGCAAGCGAGAAGTAGAAGTCTATCTCCTCTTCGCTCACGTATCCCGTGAGCATGATATGGCGCTCCATGCCCCGCTCCCGTATTCTCCTGCGCACCTCGTCCTCGGCGTCGCCGCGACCCATGAGGATGAGCAGCACCTCGGGGTGGCTGCTGCGCAGACGGTCTATGGCGTCGGTCATGGTCAGCACGCCATAGTTGTCGGTGAGGCTGCCCATGTAGCAGCATATCCATCGCCCGGCATAGCGCCCGTCGGCCACCGTGGTGCGGTCTATAACCATGGGGTGGCACACGTCGGTGTTGTAGGCGTAGGGCAGGTAGAGCATGGGCGTGCGGCACAGCATGCGGTGCGCCCGGCGCCCGAAGATGTCCATCAGATAGCGGCTGGCGCAGACCAGCGCGTCGGCCTGGACTATCGACCACAGCTCCATCGCCATCACCTTGAGCCACATCAGTCCGTGAACGTCGGTATTATGAGACGCCAGCTCCGAGTGCTCCACCACCCGTCGGCAGCCACGCGGTGCGGCTACCATGTTGCGCACCACTGGCGCACTGATGTAGAGCACGTCGGGATGCAGACGGGCTACGATGGCGCTCTTGGTCCTTATCTCGTCTGTCGCCGAGTGCTGCCGGAAAAACACCAGCTCTGTGGCGTCACCACACTCCAATGCTGCGCGTTGGCGGTTCTCGGCGGTGTCTTCCAGGACTACCGCCACCTTCCATCCCAGTCCGTCGAGCGGACGCGCCATGCCCAGCGCGCGCTTGGCGGTGGCGTTGACGCGTATGTCGCCCGTGGTGACAAAACATATCTTAGGTTGCATAATCACTTTGTTGTCTGCAAGCAAAGTTATCTCTTTTCTCCCTCTCTGCCAAGCATCTCCCCGACTATTTTGTCGTGGGCGGCGATATTTCTCTGCCCGCCTATGGGTGAGCCCGACGCGCAGAGGGATGGGGCAAAGGCGTCGGCAAGCACTTTTTTGACCCCTTGCAGACTACTTTTTTGCCTCTCAGTGCCTCTATCTCAGGATTTATGGTTAATTTTGCAGCCTATTTTGGATGTAACTATGCACAAAGCAGGATTTGTAAATATCGTAGGCAACCCCAACGTGGGTAAATCTACGCTGATGAACCAGCTCGTAGGCGAGCGCATCAGCATCGCCACCTTCAAGGCCCAGACCACCCGTCACCGCATCATGGGCATCGTCAACGACGACGACTGCCAGATAGTCTTCTCTGACACTCCCGGAGTGCTCAAGCCCAACTACAAGATGCAGGAGATGATGCTGGCCTTCTCGGAGTCGGCCCTTGCCGATGCCGACGTGCTGCTCTATGTCACCGACGTGGTGGAAAATCCCGAGAAGAACGCCGACTTCCTCGCTAAGGTGGCCAAGATGACCATACCCGTGCTGCTGCTCATCAACAAGATAGACCAGAGCGACCAGAAAACCCTCGGCGACATCGTGGAGCGCTGGCACGCGCTGCTGCCCAATGCAGAGATACTGCCCGTGTCGGCCAAAAACAAGTTTGGCACCGCCCCGCTGATGAAGCGCATCAAGGAACTGCTGCCCGAGTCGCCCGCCTATTTCGGCAAAGACCAGCTCACCGACAAGCCCGCCCGCTTCTTTGTCTCCGAAATCATCCGCGAGAAGATTCTCCTGTATTATGACAAGGAGATACCCTACTCAGTAGAGGTCGCAGTGGAGCGATTCAAGGAGACCGACACCAATATACATATCAATGCCGTCATCTATGTGGAGCGCGACTCACAGAAAGGCATCGTAATCGGGCATCAGGGCGTGGCGCTCAAGAAGGTAAGCAGCGAGGCACGCAAGGCCCTGGAGAAGTTCTTCGACAAGAAAATCTTCCTCGAGGTCTTTGTCAAGGTCGACAAGGACTGGCGCAACTCCCAGCGCGAACTGAACAACTTCGGGTACAACCCCGAATAATATATCACTCCCCCCTGATGAGACGTAGGGGGTACTCTCGCCGACCAAGGGCGAGGGCCGGAGAATGTTAAACTTCAGCAAAACAAACAAACACAGAAATGGCAAATTTAGTAGCTATCGTAGGTCGCCCCAATGTGGGCAAATCTACTCTCTTCAACCGACTCACGCAGAGCCGGCACGCCATAGTGAGCGACACGGCTGGTACTACGCGTGACCGCCAGTATGGCAAATGTTCATGGAATGGAAAAGAATTTTCGGTAGTCGATACCGGTGGATGGGTAGTCAACTCTGACGACGTCTTCGAGGACGCCATCCGCAAGCAGGTGCTCGTCGCCACCGAAGAGGCCGACCTGGTGCTCTTCCTGGTAGATGTCGAGACCGGTCTCACCGACTGGGACGAGGATGTGGCGCTCATCCTGCGCCGTGCCAAGCTGCCCGTAATCCTTGTGGCTAACAAGGTAGACAACAGTGCCGAATACTATGAGGCTGCCGAGTTCTACAGCCTCGGTCTGGGTGATCCCTTCTGCATCAGCGCCGCCACCGGTGGCGGTACGGGCGACCTGCTCGACACCATCCTCGACCGTCTGCCCTTGGAGGCCAAGGAGGATGTGGAAGACGATATCCCCCGCTTTGCCGTCGTAGGCCGACCCAATGCCGGCAAGAGCAGCATCATCAATGCCTTCATCGGCGAAGACCGCAACATCGTCACCGAGATTGCCGGCACCACCCGTGACAGTATCTACACACGGTTTGACAAGTTCGGCTTTGACTTCTATCTCGTCGATACGGCCGGTATACGCCGCAAGAACAAGGTGTCTGAAGACCTGGAGTTCTACTCCGTGATGCGCTCCATCCGTGCCATCGAGCACAGTGATGTCTGCATCCTGATGATTGACGCCACCCGAGGCATCGAGGCGCAGGATATGAACATCTTCCAGCTCATCCAGAAGAACAACAAGTCGCTCGTGGTGGTGGTCAACAAGTGGGACCTCGTGGCCGACAAGGACCAGAAGGTCATCGATACCTTCACCAACGCCATACGCAACCGCATGGCGCCCTTTGTTGATTTCCCCATCATCTTCGCTTCTGCCCTTACCAAGCAGCGCATCTTCCGCGTGCTGGAGACCGCCAAGGAGGTCTACCAGAACCGCAAGGCCCACGTCGGAACGTCCAAGCTCAACGAGGTGATGCTGCCTATCATCGAGGCTACGCCACCCCCATCGACCAAAGGCAAGTATATCAAAATCAAGTACTGTACGCAGTTGCCCAACACGCAAATCCCTTCGTTTGTGTTCTATGCCAATCTGCCCCAGTATATCAAGGAGCCTTACCGCCGCTTCCTCGAGAACAAGATACGCGAAAACTGGTCTATGCACGGTTGTCCCATCAACGTGTTCATACGCCAGAAATAATAACCATAGTCTGCCCCCGGCCTTGTGTCGGGGGCAGATGCAATCACCGTCAACGTGCGCAAATTGATATTCACACTCGCGGCTGTAGTGGCCGTGCTCTTCGTGGCTTGTGGTCCTGAGCCCAAGTCCGACGACGTGGTGGCGCAGACCGCCAAGGTCTATTACGACCATCTGCTCCATGGCCAGTACGACCACTTTGTCGACGGCACTTACCGCCCCGACAGTATTCCCGACAGCTATCGCGAACAGCTCATCGCCAATGCCCGTATGTATGTGGCCCAGCAGCAGAAGGAGCGTGGCGGCATCTGTGACGTTGCTGCCGTAGGCGCTCTGGTCGACACTGCGCGCCATCAGGGCAACGCCTTTGTGATGCTCACCTTCGCCGACAGAACCCGCGAGGAGATTGTGGTGCCCATGGTGTACCATAATGGGGTGTGGTATATGCGCTAAGCGGTCTCGGGCGAGGCTCGGGCAGACTTGGGCTGCGTGAGGGACGTGAGGTGCCGACAGCATCTGTCATCACCCGTATAAACAAGCAAGAGGAAACGGCAGTCCGTTTCCTCTTGTCTTTTCTATAGCCCTGCTCCGACGGAGGCAGAGGCATTGTTGTTCTCCTATACCTTATTATATATGGGCTGTGGCCCAGTCAGACGATGCCCATGCTGCGGGCCTTCTCCATGAGTAGCGCCATGAGCGGTTCGCGCTCGTTGGGCACGCGGTTGTCGAGCACGGCGTCTTTCAGCGTCTGCTTGAGGGTGCCTACCTCGCGGCTGGGCTGCAGATGAAACATCTCCATAATCTCGTTGCCGTCGATGACAGGTTGCAGCAAGCGCTTGTAGTCGCGCTCCTTGAGGTCGGCGAGCTTCACGCGCACGGCGGCGAAGTTGTCGAGGAAGCGCTGCTTGCGCTCATGGTTCTTGCTGGTGATGTCGGCCTCGCAGAGTATCATCAGGTCGTCGATGTCGTCGCCTGCGTCATTGATGAGTCGTCTCACGGCGCTGTCGGTCACCTCTTCGTCGGCTATCACGATGGGTCGCATGTGCAGATCCACCATCTTCTGGACATACTTCATCTTGGCGTCCATCGGCAGCTTGAGTCTGCGGAAGAGCGGGGGCACCATCTTGGCGCCGATGAAGTTGTGGTTGTGGAATGTCCATCCCTGCAGAGGGTCCCAGCGCTTCGACTTGGTCTTGCCTATGTCGTGGAGCAGGGCTGCCCAGCGCAGCCAGATGTTGTCGGAGTGGCGCGCCACATTGTCCAGAACCTCGAGAGTGTGGTAGAAATTGTTCTTGTGCTTCTTGCCGTTGCGCGTCTCCACAATGTCGAGATTGGTAAGTTCGGGCATGAGTATCTGGAGCAGGCCGCAGCGGTGCAGGTCTACAAATCCCTTGCTCGGGGTGGGCGTGGCCATAATCTTGTTGAGCTCCTCCATGACGCGCTCGCCGCTGATAATCTTGATGCGCTCGGCATTGCGGCCCAGGGCGTCGAAGGTCTCGTCTTCGATGTAGAAGTTGAGTTGGGTGGCAAACCTGATGCAGCGCAGCATGCGCAACGGGTCGTCAGAGAAGGTGATGTCGGGGTCGAGGGGGGTGCGTATGATGCCGTCCTCCATATCGTACACGCCGTCAAAGGGGTCTACGAGTTCGCCGAAGCGGTCGTGGTTGAGGCAGATGGCAAGGGCGTTGATGGTGAAATCGCGTCTGTTCTGGTCGTCTTCCAGCGTTCCGTCCTCGACATGAGGCTTGCGGCTGTCGTGGCTGTAGCTTTCCTTGCGCGCACCCACAAATTCTACCTCGAGGTCGCGGTACTTCACCTGTGCGGTGCCGAAGTTGCGGAATACCGACAGATGCGCCTTGCGTCCCAGTTGGCCCTTGAGTTCTTCGGCCACACGGATGCCGCTTCCCACGACCACCACGTCGATGTCATTGGAAGCCCGCTCCAGAAACAGGTCGCGCACGTATCCGCCCACCACATAGCACTCCATGTGCAGGTGGTCGGCTACGCGGCCGATGGTCTTGAATATATCCTTGTCAAGTAGCTGAGCCAGCTCAGCGTCAGTATAATTTCTCATAATCTATGTCTGCTGAGGCGCGCCGTTACCTGGCGTCGCCGATAGGTTACTGCAAAGTTACTCATTTTAAGCCGTCCTCGCAAGTGGATGGCTGAAAATCTCGCCCCCGTCGGCTTGTGGGCGTCCTGGTTGCGGTCACAGACTGTGCCGGGTGGGGTGGAGTCGGCGCAGGTGTGGCCGTGCGGGTCGGCAGAATGGTCTGGGCGCAGCCAGGTATGGTTTGGCTGTCAGCCCGAAAACTTTTACGCCATTTGTTTCCCCACCTCAGAAAAATTGTGTAAGTTTGCATGTATGAAAGCAAAGGTATTCTTTTTGACGGCAGTAGCTGCTGTGATGCTGCTGTCGTGTGGCCCCACAGAGAGTGACAATGCCGCAGCGCTTGTGGCCCAGATAGAGCAGCTCTATGCCGATGGCAAGTATCAGACGGTGCTTGACTCTATCACCTCGCTGCGCCAGCGCTATCCCAAGGAGGTTGAGGCCCGTCGCCGTGTGCTCCCCATCTGGCAGGATGCGTCGTTGCGCATCGCCCAGGCCGACATCGCCCGCACCGACTCGGCTCTCCAGGCGACCATCGCCGAGATGGAGGCTGCCAAGACCATCCGCGAGCGCAACTTCATTGGCATACGCCGCGACTCGCTGCAGGTGCGCTATGATGTGCTTGTGGGTACGGTGCGCGTGATACACCGCCGCCAACAGGAAAAATAATACGGGCACGGCAAATCGTGTCGGCAAAGTTTTGCTGTTTCTTGATAAATCAGTAACTTTGCACTACCTATTATATATATATGGCAGTAAATACAGAAGACCAGTTTAAGGATACGGTCAGCGAGTGTCGCTCGCTTTTTGAAAAGAAACTCCACGACTACGGAGCATCATGGCGCATATTGCGTCCATCATCGCTTACCGACCAGTTGTACATCAAGGCCAAGCGCATACGCTCTCTCGAGATCAAGAAAGAGTCGCTGGTAGGCGAGGGCATCCGTCCGGAGTTTATCGCCCTTATCAATTATGGCATTATAGGTCTTATCCAGCTTGCGCGAGGTTTTGCCGACAGCGTGGATATCACCCCCGCCGAGGCTCTCGGTCTCTACGACCACTATGCCGCTGAAGCCCTGGAACTCATGATACGCAAGAACCACGACTACGATGAGGCGTGGCGTTCTATGCGTGTGAGTAGCTATACCGACCTTATTCTCACCAAGATAGAACGTATCAAGGAAATCGAGGATCTGCATGGCCAGGTGCTCGTGTCTGAAGGCATAGACGCCAACTATATGGATGTAATCAACTATGCCGTATTTGGTGCCATCAAGTTGAAAGAGAGTGAACAGGCTTAAGACCATAGCGACCAATATCTGCCGTGCGGTGCTGGCAGTGACATTCATCTTCTCGGGATATGTCAAGGCCATCGACCCTCTGGGTACCCAGTACAAGATACGCGATTATCTCACGGCGCTTTCGATTGGCGACTACGTGCCCGACTGGCTCACGCTGGGTTCGTCGGTGGCGTTGGCATCTCTCGAGTTTGCGTTGGGCATCTTCATCCTCTTCGCCATACGCCGTCGGTTTACCACCCGGGTGATACTGGCGTTTATGGCGGTGATGACCCTCATCACGGTGTGGATAGCGATAGCCAACCCCGTGAGCGACTGTGGCTGCTTCGGCGACGCCATCACCCTCAGCAATGTGCAGACACTGCTCAAGAACGTGGTGCTCACGGCCTGTGCCGTAGTGGTGTGCCGCTGCCGCGAGCGTATGTTCCGCTTCGTGTCGGAGAACAACCAGTGGATAGTCGTCAACTATACCGTCATCTATATCGTAGCCACCAGCATCTACAGCCTGTACCTGCTGCCGCGCGTCGATTTCCGCCCCTATCATGTGGGAGCCAACATCCGCGAGGGTATGGAGATACCCGAGGGCGCCAAGATGCCCCGCTACGAGAATACCTTTGTGATGGAGAAAAACGGGGAGCGTCGCGAGTTTACCCTCGACAACTATCCCGACTCCACATGGACATTCGTAGAGCGCAAGAGTGAACTCGTGGAAGAAGGCTACGTGCCTCCCATCCACGACTTTACCATTACCGACAATGCTACCGGTGACGACATCACCCAGCAGATACTCGACGACAAGGGATATACTTTCCTGCTCGTCTCGCCCCATCTCGAGAGTGCCGATGATACCAATTTCGGCGACATAGACCAACTCTACGAGTACTGTCAGGCGCAAGGAGTCCCGTTCTATTGCCTCACGGCGAGTGGCGAGGATGCCATCCAGCACTGGCGCGACATCACCGGAGCCGAGTACCCCTTCTGTATGAGCGACGAGACCACGCTGAAGACTGTCATACGCAGCAACCCGGGTCTGGTGCTCATCAAGGACGGCACCGTGATACGCAAGTGGAGCCACAACGGGCTGCCCAAGTCGGAAGAGCTCAACGGCCCGCTCGCCCAGATAGAGATAGGCCAGATGGACGATGTCAGCGTGGCGCGCAAGATAGCCTCCATCCTCTCCTGGTTTGTCCTGCCCCTCATGCTGCTCGTCATTGCCGACAGGCTGTGGGCCTGGAGCCGCTGGGTGAGAAACAAGGAATCAAAAATGAGATACTTTAACTTCAATAAAAACAACAAGAAAATGAGAAAGAAAATTGTAGCAGGTAACTGGAAGATGAATCTGAACCTGCAGGAGGGCGTAGCTCTCGCAAAGGAGATTAACGAGGCTTTGGTACAGGACAAGCCTAACTGCGATGTAATAATCTGTACTCCTTTCATCCACTTGGCAAGCGTAGCCCAGGTGCTCGACGCCAACGTAGTGGGTCTGGGTGCTGAAAACTGCGCCGACAAGGAGAAGGGCGCATACACCGGTGAGGTTTCTGCCGCTATGGTTAAGTCTACCGGAGCCCAGTATGTTATCCTCGGCCACTCAGAGCGTCGCGAGTATTACGGCGAGACCGCTGAGATGCTGAAGGAGAAGGTACAGCTCGCCCTCGCCAACGGTCTGAAGGTTATCTTCTGCTGCGGTGAGACTCTCGAGGAGCGCGAGGCAGAGCGTCAGAACGAGGTTGTAAAGGCCGAGCTCGACGGTTCTGTATTCAACCTCACTGCTGAGGAGTGGAAGAACATCATCCTGGCTTACGAACCCATCTGGGCTATCGGTACCGGCAAGACTGCTACTTCTGACCAGGCTCAGGAGATGCTGGCTTACATCCGTTCTATCGTTGCCGAGAAGTACGGTCAGGAAGTTGCCGACGAGACATCAATCCTCTACGGCGGTAGCTGCAAGGCTTCCAACGCTCCTGAGCTCTTCGCCAAGCCCGACATCGACGGTGGTCTTATCGGTGGCGCTTCTCTGAAGGCTGCTGACTTCAAGGGCATCATCGACGCTTGGAAGAAATAATCGCTAAACCATTACAGGGCATCTGGCTTCATGACCTACGGGTCGGGGGAAGCCCGATGCCCTTTTACTTAATCCTTAGATAAATGAGTAGATTACTTGCCATCATTCTCGTCGCCATCATCGGCTCGCTGACTTCTGCCCGCGCGCAGAATTTCATGCAACATATCCGCAAGACCGAGGCGGGCAAAGGTACTGTCACCGTGACCCAGAGTGAGGAGATAGACAGGCTCGTCAATGGCAAGGTTCAGACGCCAGCTGCCGACGCCAAGACTCAGACCAAGACCAATCACCCCACAACATCTGCCGACGCCCGTAAGCCCGGCGACAAGCCCGTGGCTGCCCACGGCGACAAGCCCCACAAGGATGCGCCCCACAGCCCATCCGCCAATCACAACGAAAACGAAGAAGAGACACCTGCCGTGGATATGAGCAAGAAGGTCATGCGCAACGGTTACAAGATTAACGGTTACCGTGTACAGGCCTACGCTGGAGGTAACACCCGCCAAGACCGTATCGCGGCTGAGCGTGTCCGCAACGCCATAAAGATGAAATTCCCTAACCAACCCGTCTACGTTCATTTCTATTCGCCCCGATGGATTTGCCGTGTGGGCAACTACCGCAACTATGAGGAAGCGGCGTGGATGCTCGGACAACTCAAGAAGATGGGTTACAAGTCGGCCACCATCGTCAAGGGAAAAATCACCGTCCAATACTGATTGCTAACAGACAACTACAATGACAATAGAACCAGAATACCGGCCCGGGCTCGACGAGCTGGCTTCCCATTATCATGATATCCTTGCCCTTCTGGGCGAAGACCCACAGCGCGAGGGGCTCCAGAAGACTCCCATGCGTGTGGCCAAAGCCATGCAAGTGCTCACCCGAGGTTACCAGCAGGACCCCAAGAAGGTGCTGACCGATGCCCTCTTCAAGGAAGAGTACAGCCAGATGGTAATCGTCAAGGATATCGACTTTTTCTCTATGTGCGAGCACCACATGCTGCCCTTCTACGGCAAGGCTCATGTAGCCTACATCCCCAATGGCTACATTACCGGACTGAGCAAGATAGCCCGGGTGGTCGATATCTTCTCCCACCGACTGCAGGTGCAGGAGCGGCTCACCCAGCAGATTAAGGAGTGTATCGACGAGACCCTACACCCGCTGGGCGTGATGGTCGTGGTCGAGGCCAAACACATGTGCATGCAGATGCGCGGCGTCGAGAAGCAGAACTCTATCACCACCACGAGCGACTTCAGTGGCGCCTTCAACCAGGCCAAGACACGCGAAGAGTTTATGAACCTCCTCCGTGGCGAGAGCCGCCGTTTCTAACCCTCAAACACTACGTTATGATACGATTTATCTCATGGAATGTCAATGGCCTGCGTGCCTGTGTGGGCAAGGGCTTTGAAGATATCTTCCGCGAGTTGGACGCCGACTTCTTCTGCTTGCAGGAGACCAAGATGCAGGCCGGCCAGCTCGACCTCCAGTTTGATGGCTACCACTCCTACTGGAACTATGCCGACAAGAAGGGCTACTCCGGCACAGCCATTTACACCCGCCACGAGCCGCTGAGCGTCGCCTATGGCATAGGCATCGACGAGCACGACCACGAGGGTCGCGTCATCACGCTCGAGATGCCCCAGTTCTATCTCGTCACCGTCTATACGCCCAATTCACAGGACGAGCTGCGCCGTCTGGACTACCGCATGCAGTGGGAGCGCGACTTCCAGGACTATCTGCTCCGCCTCAACGCCCACAAGCCCGTCGTCGTCTGTGGCGACATGAATGTGGCCCACGAGGAGATAGACCTCAAAAATCCCAAGACTAACCGCCGCAACGCCGGATTTACCGACGAGGAGCGCGAGGCCATGACCCGTCTGCTCGACAGTGGCTTTGTCGACACCTTCCGCCGTCTGCACCCCGACGAGGTGACCTACAGCTGGTGGTCCTACCGCTTCCGCGCCCGTGAGAAGAACACCGGGTGGCGCATCGACTACTTCCTCGTCTCCGAGAGCCTCGCCCCCCATGTGTCAGAAGCCAAGATACACACCCAAATTATGGGTAGCGACCACTGCCCCGTAGAGGTAGACCTCGACTTGGGCTGACCCGACGCCCCCGACGCCTCTACAGCCTCGCCCTATACGACAATATCCGCAATGCCTCCCTTTTGGGCATTGCGGATATTTCTTTTCCGCCCCTCTCTCAGCCTCCGGCCACGGCGCGGCTGGTGTCGCGGTCGTCAGGAGCGGTATCTGTCGGCTTACTTGTTAGGGTAAGTCATGTTTTCGGGCTTGATGTCTGTCAGCACCTCATCCACATACTTGCGCGACTCCCATTTGGCCATCGGCAGGTCGTGCAGCAGATAGTTGCCACAGTCTCTCGGTGCAGCGCCGGGTATCTCGCCTTCAAAGTTGGCCACAAACTCAAACGTGCGCTTCATCAGCCCCACGATATCGCTGCTCTTCAGGTCGCCTCTCAATAGCAGATAACACCCTGTAAGACAACCCATAGGGCCCCAGTAGATGACGCGGTCGCGCCACTCTTCATCGTTGCGCAGATAGGTGGCGGCCAGATGCTCTATCGTGTGGATGGCGCCCACGTGCAGAGCCGGTTCGCGGTTGGGTTCCTTCATGCGTATGTCAAAGGTGGTGACCACCTCGCCGCCCACCTGGTCCTTGCGGCTTACATAGATGCCACGCAGCAGCTGCTCGTGGTCTATCGTAAAACTTGGTATCTTCTCCATATTTCTCTTGTTGTGGTTTATCTTATGTTGTCGAGGAAGCGGCGCGTCACGCCGAATGAGTTGTCGGCCAGACGGTCCCAGAAGTCCACGTACATGGCAGCCTTGTCGTCGCGCAGCGGCACATCGCTGATGATGCGCATCGAGACAAAGGGCACGCCATAGATGTGGCAGGTCTGGGCGATGCCGCAGCTCTCCATATCCACAGCCTGGGCTTCGGGGAAGTGGCCCATGATTTCGCGCATCTTCTCGCGGCTGTTCACAAACCAGTCTCCGCTCACGATGAGACCCTTGCGCAGCGTCACCTCGCTCTCTGCCATGGTGCGGTCTATGGCTTCTGCCACACATGCAGCGGCACTATAGCGTGTCGGCATGCCCTGCACCTGACCGTAGTCGTTGTCGTCGCCGCAGTACACATCGTGATAGGCATATTCGGTGCCCACCACCACGTTCTGCACGTCGAGTGTGGGGTCGGCGCCGCCAGCCACGCCGGTCGATATCACCAGCTCTGGCTTGTAGCGGTTTATCATCTCCACCGTGCAGATGGCAGCGTTGACCTTGCCTATGCCGCTCTGTTGCAGTATGAGTGTGTGGCGCCCCATCTCTCCCGTCACCACAGTTCTGCCGTGATGCTCTGTGGTCGTGGCGTGGTCCAGCAGTTTTGCCAGTTGGGCAAACTCCTTGTCCATAGCCACGATTATTGCTATCTTCATAATCTCTGTCTTTAATTTGTTCTGCAAAATTACGCCAATAAGCCTATATGTGGGCCTAAATAATAGTTAAATAACCCTAACCGCCGCCTCCGTACCCATATTGACCATGTCGGGATGCCCCGCCACGGCTGTCGCCATCTTCGGGGTAGGGCAGAAAGTCCTGCCCATGCCCTCGGCGCTCATTTCGTGGTTTGATTTTATGGTTTCATGCACCGATACCACTATTTCCGAGTTTGCATTTCCCGTTTCATGCTTCGCCTTCCATTTGTTAGCATGCCCGGCAGAGTTGTCGTTGGATGCGTAGCGTCCGTTGGCAAGCTCCATTCCAGAAAATCCCAAGGGGAAGAAGCCAATAAGAGGCCCCATCCCAGCCGTTTCCAAGGCGAATGAGTGTCATACAATCACCTTAAACACAGCAAAATTGGACTTCCATACAGGGGCAGGGGAGGGGCTCCTACTCGGAACCTCCACAAGCAGTAGCAACTCTGTAGGAGTTGCGATTTCATAGCCCAGGGTTGCGGGCGAAGTCCGCTACCCTGGGTAACAGCCTAAGTAATGTAGCAACTCTGAAGGAGTTGCGATTAGCCGTAGGCGTTACCCGCAGCAGGATAATGGGCTGCTATTTGGTGGAGGAGATTATTGGATTGAGAATAACGCCTTCGGCTAAGCGCAACACTTTACCTTTCCGCGTCGCAAAGCGCCGCGCCGGTGACCTTCGGTTCAGCGTTGCTATCCTTTTTTGTATCAATACCCAGGGTAGAGGCGCTGCACGCCTCAACCCTGGGCTGGGGAAGCGCAACTCCTACAGAGTTGCTGGGGGTGCGTACCGTCCACAATGGGCTAATAATACCGCCGTCATGGGTAGAGGCGCTGCACGCCTCAACCCTGGGCTGGGGAAGCAGCAATTCCTACAGAGTTGCCGGGGGTGCGTAGCGTCCACGATGGGCTAATAATACCGCCGTCATGGGTAGAGGCGCTGCACGCCTCAACCCTGGGCTGGGGAAGCGCAACTCCTACAGAGTTGCCGGGGGTGCGTAGCGTCCACGATGGGCTACTCATGCTTCTGTCAGCGGCTCACTGCTCTCTGCTCAAGTGGATGACAAAACCGTTGCCGCTCAAGAAGCGGTCGGCGAAAATCTTGTAGCCGTGGCCGTTGGACAACTCGCCTTCAGGACCCTGGAACCCCAGCGCGCCCATCTCGTGGCGCAGCTTGTTCCACACCTCTTCGTCGGTCATCGTAATACTCACGAGCGGAGCCGTGGCGGGCTGGCCGGCGCCGGCTATGGCTACGAGCGTGGCCTTGTCGCTACTTACGTTGACCATGCTCCCCATCTCGTCGGCGTCGCAGCCCTGGGTGTAGATGGTGGCGCGTCCCACCTGGTAGATTTCGTTGATGGCGCTGCGCACATAGCCCATCTCGACCATCATCTCGTCCACCTTCCCGGCCTCGCGCAGTCCCTTCACCGCTGTGCCGCTCGTCTCTACGAGGTCGGCTATGTCTATGGCGCGCTCTATCGAGATACAGCGCGTCTTGATTTCCTGCTCCGTGGCAGGCTGGGCCAGAGCCGCTGCCGCCCGTTTCTCCTGCGGTGTGGCGTCGGCAGCCGAAGTCTTGGGTTTGCAACCAGTCAGCACGAGAGCCGACATGAGGGTTATGGCCCATAGCGGGCGCGAGAAGAGGGTGGTGGTCATACGCTTGATGGTTTTCTGATTATTTGCTGCGAAGATAGGCAGAAAAAGCGAGAAAGCCGCCAGTAAGGTGAAAAAAATGCGTAATTTTGTGACGATTATGGACAATAAAGCATTTTCGGCCGCTCTCTTCAAGTGGGCTCATCGCCACTGGCGCGAACTCCCTTGGCGCGGATGCGGCGACCCCTATGCCATCTGGCTTTCCGAGATTATCCTCCAGCAGACACGCATCAGCCAGGGCACGAAGTACTGGCTGCGGTTCATGCACGCCTATCCTACCGTGGCAGACCTGGCAGCCGCCAGCGAAGACGAGGTGCTCAAGCTGTGGCAAGGACTGGGTTACTACTCGCGGGCACGCAATCTCCACGCCGCAGCACGGCAGATAGTGGAGCGCGGAGCCTTTCCCGATACCTATCAGGAGATACGCCGCCTCAAGGGCGTGGGTGACTACACCGCTGCTGCCATCGCCTCGATGGCTTTCGGGCTGCCCCATGCCGCCGTCGACGGCAATGTCTATCGCATCCTTGCCCGCATCTTCGCCATCTCTACCCCCATCGACTCTACCCAGGGCAAGCACGAGTTTCAGCAGTTGGCCGACGCGCTCTGCCCGACCGACGAGGCAGGCTACTGGAACCAGGCCATGATGGACTTTGGCGCCCTGCAGTGCAAACCCAAAGGTCCCGGTTGCGGCAGCTGCCCATTTGCCGACATGTGTGAGGCTCGCCGCCTCGGGCAGACGGCCTCCTTCCCCGTCAAGGAGGGCCGTGTGAAGCACCGCGACCGCTACTTCACCTATTATTATATTACGCGCGCGCACGAGGTGCTCTTCCACCGCCGCGGCACCGATGACATCTGGCGATCGCTGTGGGAACCTGTGCTCGTAGAGGGCGACGCCGCGTCGCTCGACGATGCCGGGCGCGTGGTCAAGCATGTGCTCACCCACCAGACCATCTATGCCCAGCTCATCCGTATCGACGCTACCCGTCTGACAGACCATGAGCCGCTGCCCTATGGCCTCCCGCCGATAGAGCAGCTGCTGAAGGAATATCGCTGGGCCACCCCCGACGAGCGCGAGGGCTACGCCATGCCACGGCTGATGGACAAACTGCTCGCCGACAGGTAGCCGTCGCCGCCCGTCGCCCCTGCCGCCACGCCGACGGTGGCAGCGGATGCTCGCCAGGCCGCCGGCAGAAGGGCAAAAGTCACGTTAATTGCCGATTATGTTGGCTTATTCTCATATTTTCATTATCTTTGCAGCGATTTATAATACATTAATACTTACAGCCCTTAACGGGCGAGGAGTAAACAATACCAACAACAATGAATATACTGAAGAAATACTGGCTCGATGCAGCCGCAGTAGTTTTGTTTGCGCTGATTGCGTTTGTCTATTTCATGCCTGCCGACCTTGACGGCCGCATCCTCTACCGCCACGACTCGTCGGCGGGTCGCGGAGCTGGTCAGGAGCAGTCGGAATATCACGCCCGCACCGGCGAAGTGTCGCGCTGGACCAACGCCACATTCAGCGGCATGCCCACCTATCAGACTGCGCCGTCGTATTCGAGTACCAACGGTCTGCAGAAGGTCATGGACGCCTACCATCTGTGGCTTCCCGAGAATGTGTGGTACGTCTTTGCCTACCTCTTGGGCTTCTACATCCTGCTGCGCGCCTTCGACTTCCGCAAGGAGTTGGCTGTGCTGGGCTCCATCATCTGGGCGTTCTCGTCGTACTTCTTCATCATCATCGCCGCGGGCCATATCTGGAAGGTGATGGCACTGGCCTATCTGCCGCCCATGATTGCCGGCGTGGTGCTGGCCTATCGCGGACGCTACCTGAGCGGCTTGCTGCTCACAGCCATCTTCACCGCTTTTGAGGTCAAGGCCAACCACGTGCAGATGACCTACTACTATCTGTTCATCATCCTCTTCATGGTGATAGCCTTCCTCGTTGAGGCCATCCGCAGCCACCGCCTCGACCGCTTTGCCAAGGCCACCATCGTCTGCTTCGTGGGCGCCGCTCTGGGCATCTGCATCAATCTGAGCAACCTTTACCACACCTGGCAGTATGGCCAGGAGAGCATGCGCGGAAAGAGCGAGCTGGTCAAGAAGAACGCCGCCAACCAGACCAGCAGTGGACTGGACCGCGACTACATCACCCAGTGGAGCTACGGCATCGACGAGACATGGACGCTGCTCATCCCCAATGTCAAGGGAGGCGCCTCTGTGCCCCTCGCAGCCAATGAGACCGCTATGGAGAAGGCCAACCCCGAGTTCTACCCCATCTACCAGCAGATAGGACAGTACTGGGGCGAGCAGCCCGGTACCAGCGGCCCCGTCTACGTGGGTGCCTTTGTGCTCATGCTCTTCGTCCTCGGTCTCTTCATCGTCAAGGGGCCCATGAAGTGGGCTCTGCTCGCAGCCACCGTGCTGAGTGTACTCCTCTCGTGGGGTCGCAACTTCATGCCCTTTACCGATTTCTTCCTCGACTATGTGCCCCTCTACGCCAAGTTCCGCACCGTGGCGTCTATCCTTGTGATAGCCGAGTTTACCATCCCTCTGCTTGCCATGATGGCGCTGCGCCGCATCGTGGAAGACCCACAGGTGCTCACCCGCAATATGCGCTGGGTCTACGTGAGCTTCGGCCTCACCGCCGGCGTGGCTCTGCTCTTCGCCCTCATGCCCGGCTTCTTCTTCAACGACTTCATCTCTTCGTCCGAGCGTGTGGCGCTCGGCCAGATACCCGACGAGTATCGTCACGCCCTTATGGCCAATCTCACCGAGATGCGTCAGGCCGTGATGACCGCCGACTGCTGGCGCTCGTTCTGGATTGTTACCGTGGGTGTGGTGATGCTGCTGCTCTACCGCATCAACAAGCTCAAGGCTGCCTATATGATAGCCGGCGTGGGTGTGCTCTGCCTGGTAGACATGTGGCAGGTCAACAAGCGCTACCTCAATGACGGCATGTTTGTAGAGAAGAGCGTGCGTGAGGCACCCCAGCCCATGAGCCACACCGACCAGCTCATCCTCAAGGACAAGGGTCTGGACTATCGTGTGCTCAATCTCGCCACCAATACCTTCAACGAGAACGAGACCTCTTACTACCACAAGAGCATCGGAGGCTATCATGCCGCCAAGCTGCGCCGCTACCAGGAGATGATAGAGGCTTACATCAATCCCCAGATGTCGCGCATCATGAAGGCGGTGGCCGACAGCGACGGCGACATGACCCGCGTCAACGGTGACTCGCTCTTCCCCGTGCTCAATATGCTCAACACCAAGTATATCATCGTCCCCCTGCAGGGCGGACAGACCGTGCCTCTGCTCAATCCTTATGCCTACGGCAACGCATGGTTTGTAGACCGGCTCACCTTTGCCGATAACGCCAACCAGGAGATAGAGCGCATAGGCCAGATTGACCTGCGCCACGAGGCTGTGGCCGACAAGCGCTTTGCCGACGTGCTGGGCGAGGCTGTGGCGCAAGACAAGAACTCTGTGGCCAAACTCCTCGCCTATGAGCCCAACCAGCTGACCTACGAGGTAAGCTCTGACAAGGGCGGCGTGCTCGTCTTCTCCGAGGTCTACTATCCCGGATGGACCGCCACCATCGATGGACAGCCTGCCGAGTTGGGCCGCGTCAACTACATCCTGCGCGCGCTCCGCGTGCCTGCCGGCAAGCATCAGGTCAAGCTCGCCTTCTTCCCCAAGAGCGTCGATACCACTGAGACCATAGCCTATGTGGCTTATGTGGTGCTGCTGCTCATCATCGTGGGCGGACTCTACGACACCTGGCGCCGCAAGAAGAATAATCAAACGACACATTAATACTCTATAAGATATGAAGAAACTGCTCTCCCTGCCCCCCAATCTGGTGGGATGTTTCCATGACATAACCGGTCTGTCTGATACCGAATGGTTCTGCACCAACGACCCCGTGGGCCGCAAGCTCGGCTCGGGTGGTGGCACCACCTGGTTGCTCCAGGCTTGCTACGAAGCCCATGGCAATGGCCGTAGCTTCGACGAGTGGCTCGCTGCCGACCGCCGTCTGCTGCTCCATGCCGGCGGACAGAGTCGAAGACTGCCCTCATACGCCCCTTCGGGCAAGATACTCACGCCCATTCCCGTGTTCAGATGGGAGCGCGGCCAGCGCCTGTCTCAAGACCTGCTCTCCCTGCAGGTGCCCCTCTATCAGCGCATCATGAACCAGGCGCCCGAGGGTCTGCGCACGATGATTGTCAGCGGCGATGTCTACATCCGCGCTACCCAGGCGCTCCAGCCCATCCCCGATGCCGACGTGGTGTGCTATGGCCTGTGGCTCGGACCCGAAATAGCCAAGGACCACGGCGTCTTTGTCTCTTCCCGCCAGACTCCCACCCAGCTCAAGTGTATGCTTCAGAAGCCATCGATGCAGACACTGGGTCAGCTGCAGAAAGAGCATTTCTATCTGACCGACATCGGCGTGTGGCTGTTGTCCGACCGCGCCGTCAAGGTGCTCATGCGCCGCTCTATGCGCGACGGCGAGGTGACCAACTATGACATGTACGGCGAGTTTGGCTGCTGTCTCGGCACCGACCCCACCATCGACGACCCCGAGGTCAACGACCTCAAGGTGGCCATACTGCCTCTGCCCGGCGGAGAGTTCTATCACTTCGGTACGTCGCACGAGATAGTCTCGTCTATGCTTGACATCCAGAATGTCGTCAACGACCAGCGCGAGATCATGCACCACTCGCTCAAGCCCCATCCCTCCATGTTCACCCAGAACTCAGAAGTGGAGATTAAGATTACCGAACACAACCAGAACCTCTGGATAGAAAACAGCTGTGTGAGCGCCCAGTGGACCATAGCCCATGAGAATATCATCACTGGTGTGCCCCGCAACCAGTGGAAGATAGAACTCCGTCCCGGCCAGTGTGTCGACATCGTGCCCATCGGCGACGAGAGCTACGCCATACGCCCCTATGGTTTCAACGACAAGTTCCGCGGCGACATCACCGATGGTGTGACCGAATACTTGGGTGAACCCTTCACCCGTTGGGCCGAAGAGCGCGGCATCGATGCCGCCGCCATCGAGGGCAAGGACGACCTGCAGTCGGCCCGCATCTTCCCCGTGGTCAACAATATCAACGACGCCGGCCTTGTGCTGAGATGGATGCTCAACGAGCCCTATCAGCAGGGTGGCCGCGTGGTATGGAACGAGGCCCAGCGTCTCAGCGCCGACGAGATTTCGGCCCAGGCCAATCTGCGTCGTCTCGTCGAGCAGCGCAGGGAAAACCGTGCGCAGAACTGGTCGTTCCTCTCCCACAACTACGCCCACAGCGTGTTCTATCAGGTAGACCTCGACGATGCCGCCCATGAGTTTGCCGCCAACCACATAGCCGAGCCCACACCCCTGCCTGCCGACGAGCCTCTGCTCACCCGCATCCACGATGCCATGTTCCGCTCCGAGTTGCAGCGACTCAATGGTAAGGACGGCTCCGAGAGCGAGGGCCGCGCCTTCAGTCTGCTGCGCGAAGGCCTCACCCAGACCGTGCTCGCCCAGAAGCAGCATCCCCGTCTCTCGGTCTACTCCGACCAGATAGTATGGGGTCGCAGCCCTGTGCGCATCGACATCGCCGGTGGCTGGACTGACACCCCTCCCTTCTGCCTTATGGAGGGCGGCAATGTCATCAACCTCGCCATCGAGCTCAATGGTCAGCCGCCTCTGCAGACTTATGTCAAGCCCTGCCGCGACCATCATATCATCCTACGCAGCATCGACCTCGGCGCTTCTGAGGTCATCACCACTTTTGAAGAGCTGCGCGACTTCCACCATGTGGGCAGTCCGTTCTCCATACCCAAAGCAGCACTGGCGCTGGCGGGCTTCCTGCCCGAGTATTCGGCTGAGCAGTATCAGTCGTTGGCGCAGCAACTTGCCGCCTTCGGCTGTGGTATCGAGGTGACGCTACTCTCTGCTATTCCCGCAGGGTCGGGCTTGGGCACGAGCAGCCTCTTGGCTTCGACCGTACTTGGCGCCATCAACGACTTCTGTGGTCTCATGTGGGACAAGAACGAGATTGGCCGTCGCACCCTTGTGCTCGAACAGCTCCTTACCACCGGCGGCGGATGGCAAGACCAGTTTGGCGGTCTGCTCCAGGGCATCAAGCTGCTGCAGACGGGCAAGGGCTTTGACCAGAACCCAGTAGTGCGCTGGTTGCCGTCATCTCTCTACACCCAGCCCGAGTATCGCGCGTGTCATCTGCTCTACTATACGGGCATTACTCGCACCGCCAAGAAGATATTGGCAGAGATTGTACGCCGCATGTTCCTCAACCAGCATGACGAACTGGCGTTGCTCCGCGAGATGAAGCAGCATACCATCGATATGTTTGAAGCCATCCAGCGCGAGAACTTCGACGAGATGGGCCGGTTGGTCCGCAAGACCTGGCAGCAGAACCAGCTGCTCGACAGCGGTACCAACCCAGCCGAGGTGGCACGCCTCACCTCGCTCATCGATGACCTCTGCCTCGGTTACAAGTTGCCCGGAGCCGGTGGAGGTGGTTACCTCTACATGGTGGCTAAAGACCCCGAGGCTGCAGCCCGCATCAAGCAGATTCTCCGTGAGAACCGTCTCAATGCCAATGCCCGCTTCGTCGATATGTCGCTCAGCGACAAGGGTCTTCAGATCAGCCGCAGTTAAGGCCACGACATACGTAGAATCAGAACTTACTATAACAGTCAGAACGCAAATGCCCACCCCCGTGGCATTTGCGTTCTGCATTTTATCCCGTATGTCTGGTTGCGCGGAGGGCCTCGGCAGCGCGCCCCGATTTGCTTCCGCCATTCCCGTTAGTATACTCCTTCTTCCACAAAGTCATCACTTGAGTAGAGAGATTATCTCCGGCGGTCACGAGGTTGTCTCGGCTGAGCAGAAGGGTAACTCTGGCGGCTCGTATCGATTGAAACGAGGGCTCGTGTCGTTTGAAACGTGAGTCCGTGCCTTTTGTTACGTGCTTACATCCCTTACGATACGAGTCAGCCAAGAGCTCTCGGGCGTGAGTCAATGGGCTTCGGGCGCGACCGATATGGCTTGGCGTAAGACTATGCATGGATTGCCGTCAGCCTTGGCAGCCTTGCCGCCTGCTGCTGTTCCCTATAACAGCAGACACGGGCAAGTCTCTGTGGATAGAGGCTTGCCCGTGTCTTGTGGGGTGGGGTGCTGGGTTTCGGTTATGGCTGGCTGTCGTCGAGAAATCCCTGTCGGCGCAGCGCTTTGATGAGCGTGGCCGACATGGCCTCGTTGTCCTTGCGTGTGTAGCGGATGTCGGTGAATATCTGGGCGAGGGTCTGCATATTGTTGATTTCCACGAAGTGGCGGTTCTCCTCGGTGGCTTCCTTCTCGGCATAGGCGGCGTCGATGCGTTCGGGCGTATAGTCGGCGTAGGTCTCTTCGTGCACGATGGCGCTCAACGGCAGTCGGTCGGTCTGCGCCGGATGCTCGTCGGGCCAGCCCAGGGTGATGGTGGCGACGGGGAATGCCAGCGGGGGCAGCTGCAGGGTGTCGATGATGGCCTCGGGGCAGTAGACGGTGGTGCCCAGGAAGCAGAGCCCCAGCCCCTCGGCCTCAGCCATGTTGCAGAAGGTCTGGCAGTAGAGCAGTGCGTCGGTGGCGGCATTGATGAAACTCAGCAGGTTGTCGTATCCGGGATGGCCCTGTCGCTGCTCTGCCCACAGGGTGGTACGCCTGTAGTCGGCACAGAAGGTGAGTACCACGGGAGCTCCTGTCACCATAGGTTGGGAGAAATGGGCGGGAGCGAGCCGCGCCTTCATCTCGTCGCTGCGCGTCACTACGACCGAATATAGTTGCAGGTTGCCCATCGTCTGGGTACGTTCGGCATCGCTGAGCAGCCGATGGAGCAGCGCCTCGTCAATGGGCTGCTGGGTATAGCGGCGTATGGAACGCCTGGAAGTAAACTGTGTCATCTTTTTGGAAAACTTTTCTGCGACAAAGTTATCTAAAGTTTTCCAAAACGGAAAACAAATAATCGATTTCTTTTATGAAAAATTCCATGAAAACGCTCGCTCATGTTGAAAAAATGTAGTAGCTTTGTAGTCCGACATATTATAATAATTATCCAACTTGTTATGAGCGAACTGAAAACATATTCTTACGATGAAGCATACCGTGCCACGCTCGCCTATTTTGACGGCGACGAGCTGGCAGCCCGAGTATGGGTCAACAAGTATGCCATGAAAGACAGCGCGGGCAACATCTATGAGCAGACGCCCACAGATATGCACTGGCGAATAGCCAATGAAATCGCGCGAATAGAGAACAACTATGACAATCCGATGAGCGCCCAGGAGGTGTTCGATGTGATTGACCATTTCAGATACATAGTGCCTGCCGGAAGCCCCATGACGGGTATCGGCAACAACCATCAGGTGGCCTCGCTGAGCAACTGCTTTGTGATAGGCCTCGACGGTGACGCCGACTCTTATGGCGCCATCATGCGTATCGATGAGGAACAGGTGCAGCTCATGAAGCGCCGCGGCGGCGTGGGCCACGACCTGAGCCAGCTGCGCCCGAAGGGTTCGCCCGTCAACAACTCTGCGCTCACCTCTACCGGACTGGTGCCATTTATGGAGCGATTCTCCAACTCTACACGTGAGGTGGCGCAGGACGGACGCCGTGGAGCGCTGATGCTCTCGGTGAGTATCAAGCACCCGGACTCTGAGGCGTTTATCGACGCCAAGATGACCGAGGGCAAGGTGACTGGCGCCAATGTGAGCGTGAAGCTCGACGACGCCTTCATGCAGGCAGCCGTCGACGGGGGTGACTATGTGCAGCAGTTCCCCATCGACAGCGACCAGCCGATGATGACCAAGACCATCAACGCCCGCCAACTGTGGGAGAAGATAGTACACAACGCATGGCAGAGCGCCGAGCCAGGTGTGCTCTTCTGGGATACCATCCTCCGCGAGAGCATCCCCGACTGCTATGCCGACCTCGGCTTCCGCACAGTGAGTACCAATCCCTGTGGCGAGATACCCCTCTGTCCCTACGACAGCTGTCGACTGCTGTGTGTCAACCTCTACAGCTACGTGGTCAACCCCTTCACCCCCGAAGCCCGTTTCGACTTCGACCTCTTCCGTCGTCATGCCCGCGCTGCCCAACGCATCATGGACGACATCGTAGACCTGGAGATGGAGAAGATAGACCAGATAATGGACAAAATCAAGCACGATCCCCAGAGCGATGAGGTCAAGGAGGCCGAGTATCATCTCTGGGAAAAGATACGCCACAAGAGCGGTCAGGGCCGTCGCATCGGTGTGGGCATCACCGCCGAGGGCGATATGCTCGCTGCCATGGGTCTGCGCTACGGCACCCAGGAGGCTACCGACTTCAGCGTCGAGGTACACCGTACCCTCGCCCTTGGCGTCTATCGTGCCTCGGTCGATATGGCTCGCGAGCGTGGCGCCTTTGCCATCTACGATGCTCACCGCGAGGAAGCCAATCCCTTCATCGGCCGCATCCGTGAGGCCGACCCCGAGCTCTATGCCGATATGGTCAAGTATGGCCGTCGCAATATAGCCTGTCTCACCATCGCGCCGACAGGCACCACGTCGCTCATGACGCAGACCACATCGGGTATCGAGCCCGTATTCATGCCCGTCTACAAGCGTCGCCGCAAGGTCAACCCCAATGACGCCGACGTGCATGTGGACTATGTAGACGAGGTGGGCGACAGCTTCGAGGAGTATATCGTCTACCACCGCAAGTTCCTCACCTGGATGGAGGTCAACGGCATGGATATCCACAAGCGTTACTCGCAGGAAGAGATAGACCAGCTGGTAGCTCGCTCGCCTTACTACAAGGCTACTGCCAATGATGTGGACTGGCTCATGAAGGTCAAGATGCAGGGTGCCATCCAGAAGTGGGTAGACCACTCTATCTCCGTGACCGTCAATCTGCCCAACGAGGTCGACGAGGCTCTCGTCAACCGTCTCTACGTCGAAGCCTGGCGCTCCGGGTGCAAGGGTTGTACCATCTATCGCGACGGCAGCCGTTCGGGTGTGATGATGTCGGTGAGCAAGAAGGACAAGAAGAAGGAGAAGAACCATCAGGCCGAGGCTGCGGCTTCGCCCTGCCAGCGTCCGGCTGTCACCGAGACCCGCCCCAAGGAACTCGTGTGCGACGTGGTGCGCTTCCAGAACAACCGCGAGAAGTGGGTGGCTTTTGTAGGACTGCTCGACGGCTATCCCTATGAAATCTTCACCGGTCTGCAGGACGACGAGGAAGGTATCGTGCTCCCCAAGACCGTCACTCGTGGCAAGATAATCAAGCAGACCAATGAGGACGGCAGCCATCGCTATGACTTCCAGTTTGAAAACAAGCGTGGCTACAAGACTACTGTCGAGGGCTTGTCTCAGAAGTTCAACCCCGAGTACTGGAACTATGCCAAGCTCATCTCGGGTGTGCTGCGCTACCGTATGCCTATCGACCACGTCATCAAACTTGTGGGTTCGCTCCAGCTCAATGATGAGAGCATCAACACTTGGAAGAACGGCGTGGAGCGCGCGCTCAAGAAGTACATCGCCGATGGCACCCAGGCCAAGGGACAGATGTGCCCCGCCTGTGGACAGGAAACCCTTGTCTACCAGGAGGGCTGCCTCATCTGCACCAACTGTGGTGCCAGCCGTTGCGGTTGATGCCTTATATATAATCGTTGACACCTTATATATAATAATAGCAATCACTAAGATGAAACTCAACTCCAGTTATATTTATCTGCAAGACCTGCGCTTTCACGCCTATCACGGCGTGGAGGCGCAGGAGCGTATTGTGGGCAACGACTATCTGATGGACGTGCGCCTGCAATATCCTGTCGACCAAGCTATGCTCAGCGACAATGTGCTCGACACCGTCAACTATGCCGATGTCTACCGTGTGCTCGAACAGGAGATGCAGGTGCCCAGCAATCTGCTCGAGCGCGTGGCTTACCGCATTGCCGACCGCATCTTCCGTCGCTTCGCCTTTGTCAAGAGTATTGACATCAGACTCACCAAGCTCAACCCGCCTATGGGTACCAATATGGGTGGCGCCGGTGTGGAGCTCCACTTTGACAATGACCATGCTTAGCGCCGAGAGCAGAGCATCTATGGCGGGGATGCCCCGGGCGGTCATGGGCCACGGCGCGCCTACGCCATCTTTCATTTCCACTCTCATATAAGTCAAACTAAAAATTTTTATCTATGAAATCGATTGTCATTATACTCATGTCGTGTCTGGTCGCAGTGACAGTCTCTGCGCAGGGAATTATCCGCAGACCGGCAGCAACCAAACCCAAGCCAACAGTAAGGAAACCCCAGAGTCGCGGCAGAAGTGCCGTAAGGCCCAAGCCTGCCCATCCGAAGAAGGTAGACCACATCAACTCGCTGGCAGAGCCTCTGCGCTCCCACCTCAAGAAACTCATGGCCGATATGGTGCTGGTAGAGGGCGGTACGTATATGATGGGTAATCCAGATAGGGATAGGAATGACGAGTACGCTAAAGATGTGCCACATGAAGTTACCCTCAGCTCGTTTTATATCTGCAAGTATGAGGTCACCGAGGCGCTTTGGACCGCTGTGATGGGCAGTAATCCGTCAAGAGATAAGTTGGGAGACAACTATCCGGTTGAACGAGTGAACTGGTATGACTGTCAGGACTTCGTAGAGAAGCTAAGCGAATTGACCGGACGCCACTTCCGTCTGCCTACAGAGGCCGAATGGGAGTATGCTGCACGTGGCGGCCAGCGTAGTCGTGGCTATAGATATAGCGGAAGCTACAATCTTGATGAAATAGGATGGCATGTAGGTAATGCACATCACTACAAGAGGGAAGTAGGAACCAAAAAGCCCAATGAACTGGGCCTTTATGACATGACTGGAAATGTGAGTGAATGGTGCCAGGACAAATTAGACATCGAATATTATCATCATAGTCCATCCATTAATCCCCAGGGGTCGGATAGAAGTACATACAAAGATAACCGTTGCTTTAGAGGTGGCTCGTTCTGTGATGAGGAGAAGTATGACGAGTTGAAAGTATATACACGCAATACAGGGATGCCCCCAGAGGAAAAATATGGCCATCTCGGGCTGCGTTTGGCCATGTCTGTAAACTAATGGCTCCGTCGGGTTTTATGGTAACGAGAAGACGCTTACCCTGCGTTATGCCCTCGCCTTCGGCCGAATGGTCGAGGAGCGTTGCCCCGATGTGCGAGTCATCTATACCCGTAAGCGTGATGTGTTTATCAAGTTGATAGACCGTGCCGAAATCGCCAACCGCAACAAGGCCGACCTCTTCATGTCATTCCATATCAACGCCGTCGAAGGCAGCCGCTCGGCACGTGGCTTCCAGACCTGGACGTTGGGCCGTGGAGCCAGCACCGGCAACAAGGGCATCATGGAAAACCTCGATGTCGCCAAGCGAGAGAACTCCGTAATCTTGATGGAGAAAGACTACAAGCAGGTGTATAAAGGCATAGACCAGAACTCTGCCGAGAGCGACATCATGTTTGAGTTTATCGCCGACAAGAACCGCGAACGCAGTGTGGAGCTTGCCAAACTCATGCAGCGAGAGGTGTGCCGCGCCACCGGACGAGTCAATGCCGGCGCCCACCAGAACAATCTGGCCGTGCTGCGTCTCTCGTCGATGCCCAGCTGCCTCCTGGAACTCGGCTTCATATCCACCCCCGACGAGGAGCGTTTCCTCAACTCCGATGCAGCGCTCACCCTCTACACCCAAGGCATCTTCAACGCCTTCTTGCAGTACAAGATGCGATTTGCAGACAAGATTACCGTACCTTATAAGGCTGACGACAACACCCCGAGGGCGTTGCCGCAGATAGTACCCGACGAGTATCGCAAGCAGCAGCCTGCTGCCCCGGCACCCGCAGCCACCCCGCAGCCCCAGACAGCGGTGACGCGCCAGACAGCCACCGTAGATGCCCAGCGCCAGGCAGCCACCCCCGACACTGCCCAGGCTCCCTCCGCTCCGAAGGCCGAAGCCAAGACTTCCGCCCCTGCTCCCACAGCGCCCGCGCCTGTAGCCAAGACTCCCGCCCCCGTCGTGAAGACTCCCGCCGCCCCCGCTGCCACCCCTGCCGGCCGCCCCGTCTTCAAGGTGCAGATACTCTCCAGCTCAGCCTTTGTCAAGGCGGGTGACAAGCACTTCAAGGGCCTTGCCCCAGTGGACTGCTATCAGGAGGGAGAATGGTACAAGTACACCTATGGCGCCTCGACCGACTACAACGAGATTTCCCGTCTGCGCAAGTCCATCCTCGACCGCTTCCCTGAAGCCTTTATCGTGGCTTTCAAGGGCGGACAGAAGATGAATGTGGGTCAGGCCATCCGCGAATTTAAGAGTAACAAGTAAAATCCTAATTAATACAACAACGGCAATGAGTTTTTTCACCAAAGAAGTAAGGATAGCATTAGCAGCCATCGTGAGCATCGTTCTGCTCTTTTTCGGCATGAATTTTCTGAAGGGCAAGAGCCTCTTCTCCAACGACAACGTATACTTTGCCAAGTTTGACAACATCAGCGGACTTACCGCCTCCAATCCCATCTTTGTCAACGGCTACCAGGTGGGTACAGTCAAGACCATCGATTTCGACTATGCCCATGGCGGCAGCGTCATCGTGGGCTTCGGCACCGACCGCCAGCTCGTCATCCCTGCCGGCACCACCGCCGAGATAGAGAGTGACATGATGGGTAACCTCAAGGTCAATCTCCTGCTCGGTCACGACGCGACCGCCACCGTTCAGCCCGGCGACACCATCACCGGCAGAGTCAACGGAGGCCTGATGGACACCGTGGCAGAGCTCGCCCCCACCATCGGACAGATGTTGCCCAAGCTCGACTCTATCATGGCGAGTCTCAACACGCTGCTCGCCGACCCCGCAGTGGCCAACTCGCTGCACAATGTCGAAGGCATCACCGCAAACCTCAACACCTCGACCCGCGAGCTCAACACCCTGCTGGGTACCCTCAACCGCAACGTGCCCGGCATGATGGCCAAGGCCAACGGAGTGCTCGACAATACCGAGCGACTCACCGGCAATCTGGCTGCAGTGGATGTGGCTGGCACCATGGCCAAGGTCGACCAGACCGTAGCCAATATGGAGCAGTTTACCGCCAAGCTCAACAGCAACGAGGGCACCCTCGGACTGCTGCTCAACGACCGCCAGCTCTATCTGAACCTCAACAAGACGCTCGTGAGCGCCGACACGCTGCTCAATAATCTGCGCGAGCATCCCAAGCGCTACGTCCACTTCTCGCTCTTCGGCAAGAAGGACAAGTAGAGCCCCGCTGCGCCTCGGGCACAGCCACCACAGACGACACCTTATTATATATAGGCAATTGGCAGACCGCTGCGCGAGGTCTGCCAATTGCCTTTTTTATTGCCTCGACGGCGCGGGCAGTTCTGGCAACTACGCGCAAGATGCTGCAAGGGGCGATAAAGCGGGATGCGTGGTTGGAAATAATGGTTGTGTGGGCTGAAACGCCGGTTGCCAATCACGAATTACTCCTATCGTGCTTTGACTTTATCGCGAAGATGATGGCTGGGGGTGTTTTCCATAAGCAGGGTAGTGACGGGAGCAAGTAGGGTAGTGGCGGGGGTGAATAGGACGGTGGGGGGAGTGAATAGGGTTGTGACGGGAGCGAACAGGGTAGTTGCGGGAGCAAGTAGGGTAGTGACGGGAGCAAACAGGGTGATGGCGGGAGCAAGCAGGGTAGTGGCGGAGCGCAACTGCCCGGACGCCGTGGTTTCTATGGACTTCCGCGGGGCTCTCTCCGTGGTCGCGTCGCTGATTATGGCCCTCGTGAATGTGATTTCTATGAAAATATTTTGCCACGTCTGCGTCTTTTACTAACTTTGCACTCGGAATACAAGGCGTATTCTAAGGGGTGCTTGGGCTCTTGCCCAGGCTGAGATTATACCCACTGAACCTGAAACGGGTAATGCCGACGCAGGGAAGACGTCCCCTTGATGTGTTTTTATAAAACAGAATGAAAATGAAAAAGATTGTTTGCATGGTGGCCGTATGCTTGTGCACAGCCGGCGCCATTGCGCAGACTGCCGACTCTCTGAAGATGATCAATCTGCAGGAGGTGGTAGTCAAAGGTGTGCGCGCTCAGCAGAACGCACCCTTCGCAGTAGCTAACTTCAAGAAGTCAGAGCTCCAGAGCTTTGGCAAGACCGGCAGAGAGCTGCCCTTCCTCTTCGCCAACACTCCCGGCGTAGTGGCTTGGAGTGAGAACGGTACTGGCATCGGTACCAGCCACATCCGCATCCGTGGTGCTGCCGACAGCCGTATCAACGTGACTCTCGACGGTGTAGCCCTCAACTCTCCCGAGGACCAGTGTGTCTTCTGGGCCAACATGAACTCTTATGCCGCTCTCATGGGCTCAGCCCAGATCCAGCGCGGTATCGGTACCTCTACCAACGGCGACGGTGCCTTCGGTGGTACCATCTCGCTCGCCACTGCCGCTCCCAGTCTGAAGCCCCAGCTCGAGGTCAACGGCGGTTTCGGCACCTACAACAGCTACAATGTAGGCTTCAACTTCTCTTCGGGCCTGCTCTGGGACCACGTGGTCTTCAACGGCGCCTATCATGAGAGCAGCACCGACGGATTTCTGCATGGCACAGCCGGACGACAGGGTTCGTATCTGGGTGCCGTGACCTACTATGGCGACAAGTTTACCCTCAGCTACAAGAACGTGGGCAACTTTGAGAAGACCGGCCAGGCCTGGAGCGGTATCACCGGCGGTAACGACGACGCCACTCTCGTAGCCGACGGCATGTTTACCTACAAAGACCTCTACAAGAAGGGCTTGGGCCGTTACAACTCGCTCTACGAGGGGTTGGTCTTCGACGACGATAACTATACTTTCCCCAAGGATGCCAACGGCAACTACCAGACCTACCGCTACAAACTCAACAACGGCAAGTACTGGGACAAGACCACCGACAACTTCTATCAGAACCACAACATCCTGTCGGCAGCCTTCCAGCCTTCAGCCCACTGGAGCCACAACGTAGCCCTGCACTATACCTATGGTTATGGCTACTATGCCGAGTTCCGTCCCAACAACAAGTTCAAGAAGTTTGGTCTCACCTACTATGACAACGAGGGCAACTTTGTGAAGCGCTCTGACTTTATCCGCAAGAAGGGCCTCACCCAGCACACCTACGGTCTGGTGTACAATGCCAACTACAAGGACGACAGCTGGGATGTGCTCGGCGGTGTCAACCTGCAGCAGTTCCGCAGCGGCCACTTCGGCTACCTCACCTATATTGCCAACGAGGGAGCCAACGCCCAGTTCCGTGGCAACGGCGACTACCAGTATTACGACTCAGATGCACGCAAGAACGACTATTCAGCCTTCGTCAAGGCTACGCTGCACCTCAATGCGGCTTGGGATATCTTTGGCGATGTACAGTACCGCCACGTAGGCTACAAGACCGATGGCAAGAACGACAAGTTCTACGAGCAGGCTGACGGCACCTACAAGAACCAGATGCTCAACATCGACGAGCAGTACAACTTCGTGAACCCCAAGGCCGGTATCACCTTCCACCAGGATGGTCACAAGGCTTACTTCTCTGTAGCCTATGCCAGCCGTGAGCCCGAGCGCAACAACTTCACCGACAACGGCAGCTACGGCTCTCCCGATGCCGAGCACCTGCTCGACTTCGAGTTGGGTTACAGCTACTCAGCCCGTGACTGGAACGCCGGCGTGAACCTCTACTATATGGACTACAAGGACCAGTTTGTGCAGACCGGTGCCCAGAGCGATATCGGTGAAAACCTCACCACCAACATCGACAAGAGCTACCGCATGGGTGTCGAGCTCACCGCCGACTACAGCCCTCTGTCATGGCTCACCGTGGCTGGTAACGCCGCCTTCTCAGCCAACCGTCTGAAGAACTTTGACCAGTACTACGAGAACTGGGATGACGAGACCAATCCAGGTAAGGTGCATTATGACAAATCGACCTTGGCATTCTCGCCATCTACCATCCTTAACGGTTTCATCAACGTTCACCACAAGGCCTTCGAGGCTGTATGGCACACCAACTTCGTAAGCCGTCAGTATCTCGACAATACCGCCACCGCTCTGCGTTCGCTCCCCTGCTACTCGCAGACCAATGTCAACATGAACTACACCTTCAAGAAGGTGGCAGGCGTGAAGGAAGCCGTTCTGGGTCTGAACCTCTACAACATCTTCAACCGCCACTACGCTGCCGGCGGTTGGGTGTACAACGCCATCGGCTATGGCATGTACACCACCGACAAGCCTTACACCCAGCTGGGCTATATGCCTATGGCAGGCTTCACGATGATGGGTACAGTGACACTGCGCTTCTAACCGACGACAGCGATGGAGACATTCATCATCGACCACTGGCTTGACATCACGACCACCCTGCTGGGGTTGGCCTACATCCTCTTCGAGTACCGGGCTTCGGTATGGCTGTGGCCCGTGGGCTTTGTGATGCAGGCGCTGGGCGTGGTGCTCTACTACGAAAAAGGACTCTATGCCGACTGCGGCATGGAGTTCTACTATATCTGCATGACGTGCTACGGTTTCTATACCTGGACGCGCGGTCATCGCGGCGAGGCGAAGCAGAAGTCCGACAAGCCCATCACCCACTTCGAGCGCCGGCTCATCCTGCCCTGGACTCTGCTCACGCTCACTATCTGGGGTGTCATCTACTATCTGCTGGCCTACCACACCGACTCTCGCGTGCCCGTGGCCGACAGCTTCACCACAGCGTTGAGCATCGTGGGCATCTGGGCCCTCGCGCGCAAGTATCTGGAGCAATGGCTCATCTGGATAGCGGTCGATGTGGTCACCTGTGGGCTCTACTTCTACAAGGACATACCCTTCAAGGCGAGCCTCTACGGTCTCTATGTCGTCATAGCCGTGGCAGGCTACTTCAGATGGAAGCGCGAGATGGCTAAAAGTGCATCGTAGACATTGAAAAAGAAGCTGCGGCAAGGCCGTAGACTCACATAAATTTAGTAAATTTGTCTCATCAAATCAAACCAACGATTATGATGAGACAATTTTTTATCCCTTTGTTTGCGCTCATGACCACAACGGCATCGGCGCAGACCGGCTCTGAGCGGGACCCCGTGAGTTATATCGGCGGAGAGATATGCAATCCCCGTCTGCACGATGGCGGACTGGCCTATGCCATCGGCGCTGAGAATGTACAGGTGATGCGTGCCAACCGCACCCATCCTGACGAGGCCGACGGTTATGGCTGGACCTACAACCACGCTGCCAACATCACCTACTGGCACGGCAAGTTCTACCTGGAATACCTCTCCAACCCTGTCGACGAACAGCAGCCGCCCGGCCAGACCCTGCTCGTCACCTCTGACGACGGCCGTCACTGGAGCAAGCCCTTTGTGGCTTTTCCCCCTTATCAGGCTCCCCAGGGCGTGACCATCCCCAAGCCTTACTATGGTTACATCATGCACCAGCGCATGGGTTTCTACACCGCTCCCAACGGCCGGCTGCTCGTGGTGGCATTCTACGGTCACAGCTACAACCCCTTCAAGGAGGGAGGTATAGGGCGTGTGGCGCGAGAAATCAAGGCCGACGGCACGATGGGTCCCATCTACTTCATCCGCTACTCGTCTCACGCCCAGTGGAATGAGACCAACACCGCCTATCCCCTCTACACCAAGAGCAAGGACAAGGGCTTCCGCGAGGCTTGCCAGGCGCTGCTCGGCGACAAGCTCAAGACGCTGCAGTGGATAGACGAAGACCGCGGACTTGACGGGTTCTACAATCTCAAGGACTCCATCAACCGCGTGCAGGCCACCTCTTACTACCACCGCAAGGACGGAAAGACCGTGGCGCTGTGGAAATGGTCGTATGCCGCCCTCTCTCCCGACGACGGCAAGACCTGGAGCACTCCCGTGCGCATCCCGTCGCTCATCATGGCTGGCGGCAAGCAGTGGGGGCAGCGCACGCCCGACGGACGCTATGCCATCTGCTACAACCCTATAGAGACCCAGCCCTATCGCTATCCGCTCATCGCCATCAGCAGCGACGACGGCATCACCTACGACTCGATGTGCGTGGTGCATGGCGAGGTGCCGCCCAGACGCTTTATGGGCGAGAACAAGGACTTCGGTCCCTGCTACGTGCGTGGCATCACCGAGGGCGAGGCTACTCCCCCGGGCAACGACATGTGGCTCGCCTACACGGTGAACAAAGAGGATGTGTGGGTGGCTCGTGTGCCCACCCCCATCCGTACCAAGTGGACGGGTCCGGTCAATGACAACTTTGACAACATCAAGCCCCACGGCGCTGTGACCGACTGGAATATCTACCGTCCGCGCTGGGCTGATGTCTATGTCAACGACAGCCATCAGCTCTGTCTCACCGACTCAGACCGCTACGACTATGCCCGCGCCATCCGTGTCTTTGAGGCTAAGGCCAAGACCGATATCAGTCTCGATGTGCAGGTGGCTGCCGAGAACGATGCCCCCTTTGAGGTCGATGTCACCGACCGCCACGGTGTGCGCATCGTCTGCGTGAGTCTGCATGGTGGCAAGGTAGTCGCCAATGGCGAGGCTGTGGGCAGCTATAAGCAGGGCGAATGGCTCAGCCTCAATATCCGCATCGTCGATGGTGGGGTAGAGGTGCAGGGTCATAAGTTGCTGGCTATGCACAGTGCCCAGCACCCCGAGCGACTGAGTCTGCGCACCGGCGAGTATCGCGACCTGCCCAACCGCCATACCCCCAATCAGGAGAAGTGTCCGCCGCTGCCCGGTTGTGATGAGCGCATAGCTCCGGCTATGTATATTATAGATAATGTACGCGTAGACTGACCGCGTAACAGATAGCACGCAACCCAAGATGACTGCTCCGCAGCGAGGCGTCATCTTGGGTTTTCTGTTGGTGGAAAGGACGGTGGCGGATGGCTGCTTTCCGGTGATGATTAGTGACGGAAAACTGCTGGTCCATGTTTCTGTTGTCGTTGTTTTCACTCCTGCCATCGTGAAGGTAGAATGCACCTCGGCAATAAAAACAAATAGATTTGTTTTGTTCATCTCTCGGTTTTCACTACCTTTGCACCCGATATGAAACAAAGTATATTTAATTCACAATCATCCCTGCGTTTCAAGCGGTTCTCAAACAAGGGCTATGCGCTCTTTGCTTGTCTGGGCCGCGTGGTACTGGTGGGAGTGCTGACGGTGCCTACCCTCAGCCACGCCAAGGCGGGAACGCTGACCACACATGTGGAGGCTGCTGCCGACACGCTGAGCCGCAAGGAGATGAAGCTCGACGAGGTGGTAGTGACCGGCTCTCGGGCTCCGCTGACCGCTTTGCAGTCGGCCAAGATCGTGAAGGTCATCACGGCCGACGACATTCATCGTGCGGCGGTAGAGACTGTCAACGATGTGTTGAAATTAGCCACGGGCGTGGATGTCCGTCAGCGCGGTGGCTTTGGTGTACAGACGGACATCTCAATCAACGGCGGTACGTTTGACCAGATTACCATTCTCCTGAATGGCGTCAACATTTCCAACCCACAGACGGGTCACAACGCCACCGATTTCCCTGTTTCTCTTTCCGACATTGAGCGCATCGAGGTTCTCGAGGGTGCCGCTGCTCGTGTGTTTGGTACCTCTGCCTTCAGCGGTGCCATCAACATCGTGACGCGCCGCAACGAGGACAAGGGTCTCGACCTGAACCTCCAGGCCGGTTCGTTTGGCACCGTGGGCGGCGACGCCCGCGTGACGATGGGCGGCAAGGTCAAGACGCATGTCAGCGCGGGCTATATGCGCTCCGACGGCGGTACGACCAACAGCGACTTCGACAAGGGTCATGTCTTTGCCGACGCCCGTATGAGTACGCGCCATGCCGACCTGGATTTCCAGCTCGGAGTGAGTCAGCAAGACTACGGAGCCAGCACTTTCTACTCGGCAAAGTACAATGACCAATGGGAGAAGACCACTCATCTGGTGACATCGTTGGGCGCGACAATTAAGAACGTATATCGCGACCTGGAAATCAAGCCCACGGTGTATTACAACAAGTTCATCGACCACTACCAGCTTATCCACGGCAAGACCGGGGCTCAGGCCGGAGAGAACTATCACAACCTCGACGTGATGGGAGCTTCGGTCAACGCCCACATGAGTTGGCTCCTGGGCAAGACGGCTGTGGGTGCCGACTTGCGACACGAACATATTCTGAGTACGGCTTATGGCGAACTGATGGCAGAGCGCGACTGGGAGAAGATCCATGGCAGCGACCGCAAGTACGACCATAAGGGCAGCCGCACCAATGCCAGCTTCTTTGCCGAGCACAACGTCATCCTGGGTGGTTTTACCCTCTCTGCCGGCGTGTTGGCCAACCGCAATACCGGACTTGACAGCCGTATGCGCTTCTATCCCGGTATTGACCTGAGTTATCGTCCTTCAGACGCGTGGAAACTGTTTGCATCATGGAACAAGGCACTTCGTATGCCTACCTACACCGACCTCTACACCGCCAACAGTGTGCAGCAGGGCGACCGCACGCTCAGACCCGAGCGCAACGATACCTATAAGACCGGTTTGAGCTACCGTACACAGGGCGTAGAGGCCACCGCGAGTGCCTTCTACAGCCGTGGCAAGGACATGATAGACTGGGTGTATGCCACAGCCGAAAGCACCAAGTACAAGGCGATGAACATAGGCCGTCTGACCAATATGGGCTATAATGTAGAGGTGGCTCTCCATCCCACGGAGTGGGTAGCCTCGTCGCCTATCACGGCAGTCACTCTCGGCTATGCCCGCATCCACCAGCGCCATGCTACTGACGAGCCTATCTATCGCTCGCTCTACGCGCTGGAATATCTGCGCGACAAGTTTACAGCCTCGCTCTCTCACCGCATCTGGCGTGCCCTCTCTGCCCGTTGGGATATGCGCTGGCAGCACCGCATGAACGGCTATCATCCTTATGCCAAGGTCGATGCCAAACTGCTGTGGCGCCAGCCCCGTTATGAGCTCTACCTGAAGGCCGATAATCTGACCGCTCACCGCTACTATGACCTCGGCGGCGTGCGTCAGCCCGGACTGTGGCTCATGGCTGGTGCGAGCATCCATCTGTAACACAGGCTGCAGAGAGTCAGGCTGCGGAAAACCGCAGCTGACAGTAATCATCATCATAGTATTAACCCTTATCCGCAATGCCCTTAACCCGGCGTTGCGGATAATCATTTTTATGGTGTAGGTCATCTCCACTGCGGCGTAGGTCATCCCGGGAGCGGTAAAGGTCATCTCCCGCTCGGTGAAGATACCCTCCAGCTATGTGGAGGTGGTCAGGGTGGTGGCGAAGATGGTGGCGGTGGTGCTGCGGGTGGTAGAAACAAGAAGAGGAAGCACTTGCTGTCTCTGGTGCTTCCTCTTCGTTGATATGGATGGGGTGAATAGATGTCTGTAGTGGGTCATCGTCGCCACGGGAGGGCGATGCGGGCTATTTCTTCAACTTGAACGAGTTCTCGATGCTTATCACCTCGTCTTCGAAGGACTTGTCGACCTTGATGCGCTTCTCTATCTGCGAGCAGCTGTGGATGACGGTGGAGTGGTCGCGGCCTCCGATGAGCTTGCCTATACGTGAGGCGGGCATCTTGGTATACTTGGCGGTGAAGAACATGGTGAGCTGTCGCGGCACCACGTAGTCGCGCTTGCGGCTCTTGCTGTAGATGGCGCTCTGGGTCACTCCGAAGTGGTTGCAGACCTTCTCGAGGATGTCGTCGACGGTGAGCGGACTGTTGTCTGTCTTGATAGCCCGTTGTATGATGCGCTCGACGAGCCGCATGTTGATGGGGCACGAGTAGACCACGCTGTAGGCGAGCAGCGAGTTGATGACGCCTTCGAGGTCGCGCACGCTGCCGTTGGCTGTCTGGGCGATATAGGTGATAACGTCATCGGGGATGCTCAGCGCATCACGTCTGATTTTCGACTTGAGGATGTCCACGCACAGCTCTTCATTGGGCTTCTCCAGTTCGGCTATCAGGCCGCACGAGAATCGGGAGAGCAGACGGTCGTTCATATCCTTGAGTTCTACTGGAGAGCGGTCGCTGGCAAGGATGATGCGTCGGCCGTTCATGAAGAGGTGGTTGAAGATGTGGAAGAAGGTGTTCTGGGTGCCAGGCTTGCCCTCCCACTCCTGTACGTCGTCGACGATGAGCACATCGATGGTCTGGTAGAAGAGGATGAAGTCGTTGATGGTCTTGCGCATCACGGCATTGGTGTACTGTACCTCAAAGAGTCGCGCGCTCACATAGAGCACTCGCTTCTCGGGATATTTGTTGCACACGTGTACGCCGATGGCGTTGATGAGGTGGGTCTTTCCACAGCCCGGGGGACCGTAGATAAACATGGGGTTGAACTTGCTGTTGTTGGGGTGCTCGGCTATCGACTGTCCTACCGACCGGGGCAGCTTGTTGCTGGCTCCCTCGATGTAGTTGTCGAACGTCTGCCGCGGGTTGAGCCTTGGGTCGAGTCGCTGAGGCCCCTGCGCTTCGCCGCGCTGAGGCTGCACCATGCGCTGGCGTTGGGGCTGGCGGGCTGGGGCAGCCTGCATCTCCGACTGCATCATCGGCGGTTCACCTATCTCATTGTCCTGCGACTTTGCCACAAAGTATTGCAACTGCGTATGCTCACCAAAGACCTGGCGCAGCACATGGCGGAAAAGTTCTACATAATTGCCTTCGAGATATTCACAGACATAGCGACTTGCCACTTGGATAGTAACCGTCCGTTCTGCCTCCTTGTAATGGAGGAAGACCAACGGTTTGAACCACGTAGCATATTGCTGGGGGGTTACACTGTCGCTTATCAGCGCAAGAACCTCTTCCCAACGGGCGTCAGGAGTCACTTTCATCTGCGGAATAATCTTGTAGTCTCTCTAAGTTTAGCAATTATCTTTTATTCATCATCACGCTATTAGATTCACGGCAAGTAGATGATTTATCATTGTATGCTCGCTTGCTAATTGCAGTTCTGCAAATTTCGGAAAAAAAAACGAGATATGCAAATTTATCTTTTCTTACTTGTTTTTGTGATTTCTGCAACCATCAGATTATCAACTGTTTTCGCTGAGATGGCGGCGGTTGTTGCCGGGGTAGCTATTGTGGTTGCGTAAATGGTTGATATTTAGCGCGTTTTCCGCTCTGGCGCCGTGAGCTTGGCTCCTGTAGTGAAACATCGTGCCTCTTGCGCCCCAAAGCCCATAAAGGCAAGCGCATCGGGGGCTGCCCGAGGTGCGTGAAACATACCCGCTGTTAATTTATACGAAATCTATATAAATAATGAATATCACTTTGGCGCGATTTTGATGCTTTGGCGCTCTGAGAGCCATAGCCTCTACCGTAAAACGGTCATTAGGCCGTTAGGTGTGTTATTTTAATAACTGCTCGCATTGTTTTGTTTTTTTAATTCGCAATAGCTCGCTATTCCTGCTGTGGGTAACGCCTTCGGCTAATCGCAACACTTACAGCGTTGCAATAATAGTGGGGTATCTTACCCAGGGTAGCGTGCTTTCGCCCGCAACCCTGGGCTATGTAATCGCAACTCCTACAGAGTTGCCAAGGGTGCGTACCATCTACGATAGGCTACCCCATCATTGTATGCGCACAACACACCACGGGCAAACACCATTCCTCCATTGTGTGCGTACCATCAACGATGGACTCATATAATATCATTGGGTGCGTGCCGGCATCGATGGATTTCCCGTTTATTGACGTTGTGGGCGTTTCATCTACGATGGATTTGCTGTATGTTACCGTTGTGTGCGTGCCATCCACGTTGGATTTGCTGTATGTTACTGTCGGGTGCGTGCCGGCTTACTATCGCAAGCTATAATTCACACACAACCTTTAACTTATCCATTATTCAGTCATATTTTTTTTGTTTGCAGGAGGGACGTTGGCATAATAACAACGCAAGAAGCGATATACATCTTTTCACCAACATAAATTGTCTTTTATCCCAATATAAGTAGTGTATTCCTTTTTACGTGTCTTATGATAGTATGAATGACCTCACTTAGAAAATGGGGGAGCTATTTGAGTACTATAAATTTGAAAAATTAAATTCTGTCATCTTCCATACCCCATTAATACGCTTAAAATAACTCTTAAAGAAGCAACCAGTATATGGAATATATATATATTCTTCCATGGTCGAGTCTTTTAGTGTTGTATATCGTTTCTTAAAATTCTGGGAATAACAACAAGAGTCCGCCAGACTTAAATATAGATCGAAATCAGTTTTTTCATCCCAAACAAAGGTCTGTATCATCGAGTCAGCATATTCATCTCCGTTTGCCAAATATTCCATATACAAGTCACCATTGATACCTTCAACTTTGGCTTGAAGGCGTTTCTTTTGAAATTCTTTATCCTTATGAAATTTCTCTATAAATACGGAGAAATCCTCAAGAGGAATATTTTTCTTTATTTTCAACGTTTCTGTTTTACAATCTGCATTTTCTTCTTGAAATCGTTTTTGATTGTCAGAGCATGAATAAGTGCAGATGATGCAGATAGCATAATGGCATAAGATGAAACTCGCCCAGAATTTATTTTTTGTAATCATCATAATTAATATTTGTGTTAAAAGTAGGGATGAGAAGCTCTCCTTTGTCTCTTGGACAGGCAGGAGCAACAACTATAACTTCTGGAAGCGTTACTATTTTTTCTTCTTGCTTATCTAAGTAGTCCCTGATGTAATAGTGGCATGTGGGGACTGAGTCCCTGAAGGACACATTTCCCCCGTCGAAGAGCAGACGGCTGAGCACGCCGTTGTCATAGACCCTGTTGCCGGCGTACTCGCGCCCCGTGTGCACCAGCAGGCTGCTGTCGCAGGCTATGCCGAACTCTTCGTCGGGCACGGCCGGGGTGTAGGGCGATTGTTTGTAGTCGTCAGTGCGCATTGTGGTATGCTGTTTTAGAGAATGTTGTTGCAATATATATGATTTTCTCCCTATACTTCAAGCGAACAGATAAAGATTATCGTAACGGGATGATATCGTCTGCCAATATACACTCACTTTTAGTGTATAGCAACGATTTCCATATGTTAAATCCGAGACATGCCTTTACAGCTTGTTTATCTACTATTATAATACGTTTCATAACCTCGTCTATCACCTCATCACGACAAAATACATAATAGGTAAAACTCTCATGAGGCTCTATCTCTTTTGTCGATAACATTGTATCGAAAGTATTTCGCAAGTCTATTGGTTTGTCAAATGTGTCTATCATTAATTGTCCAAGACTGAAATCGCCAACACGTCTAAAAAGGTGATGACTAATAATTTTTTTCTCATCTTGTTCATATCTAAAAAAATGTTCATCGTTATCATACCAAGTAACATAGGTAGTATTATCGCTCTTGTTTACTACCTCTATTTTATATAAACTTGTAACGGCATCCTGTCGCATAAGGTAATCTATGCGATACCGTATAGTTTTCTCCTGCCCAAAAGACATTGTTGGAAGAGTCAATACTATGAACAATACTCGTATAAATCTCATTATCTATTATTCTTTATAGTTTCTATTTTAGACTTCATAATTAAGTTGCGAAGTGTTGTGTCTGTGTCTATGGCTCTAATATATGAATGTGAAGCCATTTTATGATTATAGCCGCTCCTAAAATACAATAGAACATGCCCGTTTACTTCGTGGCTATATGCTTCGGCTCGACCATTTGGAGACAGACCTAAGTTTATATATACTTCCACATTGTTTGATGTGGAATTCTGTACGCCGTCATTGTCAGGAAATAAAGTCTTTCCCAAAAGTCCTGTCTCCCCTGTGGTCATCTCGTCTATAGAGACAAAGTTTCTATACTCTTCTTGTAAAGTGGAGAGTATCATGGCTATTTTTTCTTTTCCTTGCGGTCTAACTTGTTTCCCATCCGGGTCAAACGCATTCACGGGGTCATCCCCACACGATGCGTAGGGTGACACATCGTAGTACTTCTCGCACATCGGGTCCATGGTGTTCCACCTTCCTGTGACGGGGTCGTAGTGGCGGGCACCGTGGTCGTACCAGTCAAGGCCATGGGTGCGGTCGAGTTCTTTGCCTATGTATTTGTAGGGTTGGGTGGCGTGGTCATTCCCTCTGCTTCCGGCAATGGCGAAAGCAGGGAGGCTCAGAGTGGTCATGAGCCCCAACAGCATTATGACAATCTGGCGGCGCATGGACAGGGGTTAAGATGTTTACATTGCAAATATAATAATAATGTACACACGTGCCAAGGAAATCGGGGGAAAAGTGATGGCTCGGGGCGAAAAAGTATGATACAGCCTACTTGAGGCCTGATGTGGTCAAGTATATGGCCATCTTAGTGTACGGATATATCCAAAAGAGGCAGACATCGTGGCTAAACGATGCCTGCCTCTGATATCATTGACCAGCCCGAGGCTTAGTCTTTCTTGCAGTTGCAGGGAGTCCAGGGCTTGAGCTGCTTGAAGAAGTCATTGCCCTTGTCGTCGACGAGGATGAAAGCGGGGAAGTCTTCGACCACAATCTTCCAGATGGCCTCCATACCCAGTTCGGGATACTCTACACACTCGATGCTCTTGATGCTGCTCTGTGAGAGTACTGCTGCCACGCCACCGATGGTGCCGAGGTAGAAACCGCCATGCTTCTCGCACGCATCGGTAACCATCTGGCTGCGGTTGCCCTTGGCTATCATCACCAGACTTGCTCCATGAGACTGGAATTCATCTACATAGGGGTCCATACGGTTGGCTGTAGTGGGGCCCATTGAGCCACAGGGATAGCCAGCCGGTGTCTTGGCGGGTCCGGCATAGAGTATGGGGTGATCCTTGAAGTATTGTGGCATCTCCTCGCCGGCGTCGAGACGCGCCTTGAGCTTGGCGTGAGCGATGTCGCGGGCTACGATGATGGTACCCTTGAGGTTGACGCGGGTAGAGACGGGATACTTGGTGAGCTCGGCACGCACGGCGTCGATGCCCTTGTCCAGGTCTATCTCAATGCCCTTGGCGCCTTCGCCGGGGCGACGATACTCTTCGGGGATGAGGTCAGAGGGGTTGGTGTCCATCTTCTCGAGCCAGATACCGTCACGGTTAATCTTGGCCTTGATGTTGCGGTCGGCCGAGCAGCTTACGCCCATACCGATGGGGCAGCTTGCGCCGTGGCGGGGCAGACGTATCACGCGGATGTCGTGGGCCAGAGCCTTGCCGCCGAACTGTGCGCCGAGTCCAATCTTGTGGGCCTCGTCGAGGAGCTTCTGCTCAAGATCGATGTCGCGGAAAGCGCGGCCGGTCTCGTCGCCTGTGGTAGGCAGCGCGTCATAATACTTGATGCTGGCGAGCTTGACGGTGAGCAGGTTCTTTTCTGCCGAGGTACCGCCGATGACAAAGGCGATGTGGTAGGGAGGACATGCGGCTGTGCCCAGACTCTTCATCTTCTCTACGAGGAAGGGCAGGAGAGTGCCCTCGTTCTGGATGGTAGCCTTGGTCATGGGGTAGAAGTAGGTCTTATTGGCTGAGCCACCACCCTTGGCCACCATCACGAAGCGGTATTCCTCGCCCTCGACAGCCTCGATGTCTATCTGGGCAGGGAGGTTGCAGCGTGTGTTGACCTCGTCATACATGTTGAGCGGGGCGTTCTGCGAGTAGCGCAGATTGTCCTCGGTGAAGGTGTTGTAGACACCGCGGCTCAGCGCCTCTTCGTCCTCAAAGCCAGTCCATACCTGCTGACCCTTCTCGCCGTGGATGATGGCGGTGCCGGTATCCTGGCAGAAGGGCAGGATGCCCTTGACAGCAGTCTCGGCATTGCGCAGGAACTGCAGCGCTACATACTTGTCGTTCTCCGACGACTCGGGGTCGCGCAGGATGGCAGCCACCTGCTCGTTGTGCTCACGGCGGAGGGTGAACTCTACGTCGTGGAAAGCCTGCTGAGCCAACAGCGTGAGCGCTTCCTTGCTTACTTTCAGTATTTCTTTGCCTTCAAATTCGCCGGTGCTTACACCCTCAGTGCTGAGCAGGCGATACTCCGTTGTGTCCGGGCCAAGCTGGAACATGGGAGCATACTTAAAATCTGGAGTTGCCATGTTGTTTTGTTTATAATGTGTTATTGTCGTTGTCGTTGTAAGACAGCGCCCGGCAGAGATGACCGCTGTCGCTGTGGGAGTCATACCTGTTGGGCATGACAAAGTTAGCAATAATTTCTGACACAATGCCACTTTACCGGATATTTCTTGCATAATCGTCGAAGAAATGCTCTGCCGGATTACCCCAAACGGTCATTAGACCGTCAGGGGTGTTGCGATTAGCCGCAGGCGTTACCTGTAGCAGGACATAATATAGGATGATATAAACACAAAAAGCCATGGCGGCTGTTGTCGGCTTCGCCTTTTTGGTGACGGTGGCGACGCCAGTCGGAAAACGAATTTTCCTCCTTGTCATCACCACCATCACCAACGCCATGCGCTGCATGGCGACAACAGTCGCCATGGTAAAAAAAAAGCGGCCGTTGGCCGTTCAAAAAGTCCGCCGTTGGCGGTAAAAAAACAACTGCTTGTAGTGGCTCATCGAAGAGAGCAATGAAGAAGAGGTGTTATATATCGACAAGAAATAAGCTAATCACTTTTTGTATCTTCTTATGCGAGTATATAGAGAATATCGAAGCGCATGTTACTCATTTCTTGTTGGCAGAGTGGGCGCGTGATAATCGAAAAATGCACCGGAGGTGGGAAAAAAGTCAACATTTATTTGCAGGTGTCTCTGCTAATTAGTACTTTTGTCGTTATACGCAACCATACCTAAAAGCAATATGAATGCAAAACGACTATTACTCCTGACGGCTGTATGCCTGACCATCGGAGTCACAGAGGCGCCTGCCCAGGGTTTTCTCAACAAGCTAAAGAAGAAGGGAATGAAAATCATCAAAGATGCCGTTCCTAATCCCGTGAAAGACGTGACCGACGCGGCTTCAAATCCAGAACGCGTAGTAAACAGAGCCAAGAACCGTGTGACCGGCGGCCATGCCTCGCAGAATGGCGACAGCCGACGCTCCCGAGCCCAGGCGACCAGTCGTGCCGCCACTGGCCAGCGACGCGAGGTAAAACCTGCTAAAAAGCAAATCACCATCAAGCTCTACCGAGGTCTGGGACCATCGACGTGGGAGGGACGCAAGACCTTGCATACCCCCAAGCCACCTATGCAGTGTCCCAAGCAGCCCGCCTGGTTTAGTTCACTCCCTTTCCCATATGAAATGGACAACGCCACCCTCGCCGAAGAGTGTGCGATGATTAACAATTGGGTCCAGGATGGCAAACCATCGTGCGAGCCGGTGCTCGTGCGTCGTGAGCAGATTAACGATGAAATCTCCGCCCGTCATCATGCTCTCGACAAAGCAGTCGAATATCTGCTCAGCGACCACGAGAACGAAGACGGCTACTACGAAGCGGCTGAGCCGCTGGAGGACGATTTCTTCAAGCATGCCATGCAGTCAGACCTGGCGCCCTTGTACCCAGGGCTGAATGAAAAGACAGTAGAGTATTTCAAAAGCATAGACCGCAAGACCAAGGAGATTACGGTGCGTGTGTATGAGGGCAACTCGGCGTATGATAACAAGATGCATATCGGCGAGATGTGGTTCAATCTGCACTTCGGTGACCGCACAGCAACCCTCGAGAGGCTGGACAATGACGAGTCGGTAGGCAAAGACTATACCGTGCCTTCCACTGTGCGCTATGCAGGTTGCGTCTTCCGCGTGACGGAAATCGGCGCAAGCGCCTTCCAAGGCATGAAGATGCGGTCGGTGACACTCTCGCCGGGTCTGAAGGTCATTGGCACCCACGCGTTCTACGAAACCCGCATCTCAGAAATCAGCATACCGCCCACGGTGACCAAGATAGACTCCCACGCCTTCGGTGCAAATCCCGCACTCAAGCGCATCGTCCTGCCCAACAGCGTGAAGACCATAGGACGTGGCGTCTTCTCGGGTTGTACCGGGCTCACCGAAGCCGTATTGCCCAACCGCGTGGAAACAATGGAGAATACGGTGTTCTGGGGTTGCAAGTCGCTCACCAGCGTGACCCTGCCCCAAAACCTCACCGAGCTGGAGGAAGCTACCTTTAGAGACTGCACCTCGCTTACCCATGTCGACTTGCCCCAGTCGGTAGCTGTCATCAAGGAAAACGCATTCTGCAACACAGCCATGACCTCTGTGCCCTTGACCGAGAGCCTCAAGGAGATACGGAGTGGCGCTTTTGAGGACTGCAACAGACTCACTTCGGTCTCGCTGCCCAGCCGCGTGGCGTTAGACATGTGGGCGTTCAAGAACTGCAAGTCTCTGCGCAAGGCAGCCATCGGCGTGCAGTACAAGGACATACCCGACGATGTCTACATGATGTTCATTGGCTGTCCGTTTGCCCAGAAGCCACTGACCAAGATGCCCGCCTGCGTGACATTCAACGAGTAGAGCCCCTCTCTCTACACAGATATATCGGCCGTCATGGCCTTAACGACAAGAGCAGCCCATCGGGGCTGCTCTTGTCGTTAGGTTCCTATAGACCGTATGCTGCTGGGCGCTCTCAGCTCATCAACTCGACGACTGAGGGGGTAAGCAGGGCGGTCAGTATGCCGTTGAGCGTGAGTCCGAGGCTGGCGTAGGCTCCCACAAACTCGTCGCGCTCCATCGCCACTGATGTGCCCACGGCATGCGATGCCGCTCCGAGCGACAGACCCTTTGCCATAGGGTTGTGTATATGGCCCACCGCCATGAGCTTGAAGCCCACCACGCCGCCTATGAGTCCGGTTATCACGACGATGGCTGCCGTGAGCGACGGTATGCCGCCCAGTGCCTGCGTCACCTCCATCGCTATGGGCGTGGTCACTGACTTGCTGGCGAGCGACGCCACCACCTCGCGCGAGGCGCCGAGCATGCGCGCTGTTGCCACCACGCTGATGATGCCCACGATGCACCCCATCATCTGTGAAGCCAGTATCGGCAATATCTGCTTCTTGATCTGCGACAGCTGCAGATACAGCGGCACTCCCAGAGCTACCACCGCAGGCTTCAGCCAGAACTCTATCATCTGTCCGCTTTTGTGGTAGGTGTCGTAGGGTATGTCGCAAGCCGTGAGAAACGCGATCATCAGCCCTATCGCTATGAGTATAGGGTTGAGCAGGATGGACCCCGTGCGGCGCTGCAGCATCTTGGCGCCCTGGTAGATGCCGAAGGTGAGCGCCAGGAGGAAGTACTCGTTGGTCAGGATTTGGTCAATCATGCTTGCTCCTTTCTTCCATCTTGTCCTTGATTTTGTTAGTAATCTTCTTCTCGCCCTTTGCCACCACCTGGTGGGTGTGGCCCGTGACCAGCAGCACCAGGGCGGTGCTTACCAGTGTGGCGCCGACGATGGGCAGGAGCTCGGCCCTAATCAGGTCGAAGTGCAGCATCAGCGCAACGCCTGGCGGCACGAAGAAGAAGCCCAGATTGGCTATCAGGAAGTCGGTAAGACCTCTTACCCATTCCAGTTTTATCACTTTTACCTTCAGCAGCAGCGTGAGCAGCAGCATACCTATGATGCTTGAAGGCAGTTTCACTCCGGTGAGCATCGTTATCAGCTCGCCCGCAGCCATACATCCGAAGAGGATGAAGCATTGTCTGACCATAATTTACACGATGAAGGGTTATCCTATTAACACTCTTATAATTGTAATCGGGTGCAAAGGTATATAAAATATCCGACATGGCGTGTACTCATGCCCCTAAACTTTAGGATAGCCCCCTTGCAGCCCCCTCGTTACGCCCCGCCATCGCCATCATGCCCTGGCGAGGCGTCGGGGCGTCGCAAGGGGTTGTGCAGCAGGCGTCTGCCGATCTCCAGTTGACCTCTGTTGGTTCGTATCTTATGTTACGGGCGCACGTGCCTTACGATACGTGTCCTCGTAACATAAGTCACGGGCCCACGTATCGTATGACACGAGCCGCCAATGTGGCTCCGTGGCTCAGCCAGTGGGCCCGGCAGAGCGCCGCCAACGACAGAGAGCAGCCTGTGGGGGCTGCTCTCGTGGTCTTGTAGGGTCGGTATGCTGGCGGGCGTCATCGCCCTTGCGCTATGGATGGTACTACTGGTTCAGCCGGCGCTCTATCCAGAGGCAGTCGTCATGGCTCAGCCGTCGGCTTGTCTCTGCCTCGAAGTCGTGCTGGCTGCTTATGCGCTTGACAGCAAGATGTTGCATGAGGTCGAAGAAAGCCTTGTCGCCAATGCGCTGCTGCAGGTCGTAGAGCAGCACGGCACCCTTGTGGTAAAACGTGTAAAAGGCACCATTGGCCTGGCGGTTCAGGCCCCGTATTGGGCAGGCTGTGCGTGCCCACTCGCGGTAAGCCTCTATATAGTCATCAAAGACGGCAGACCCCAAGTGCTGCTTTATGGCGCACAGCGAACTGTACTGGGCAAAGCTCTCGTTGAGCCAGTCTTCCCACTGGTCAGTGGGTGCCGATGACCACCAGAAGTGCCCAATCTCATGGGCAAGCAGCTGGTACAGCCATTCGTTGTAGCGCTGACAGCAGCAGACGATGAAATTGCGTCGGCTGTAGGCACCGCCGCCCCCTGCAGGAAAGAGGAATATACGCAGCTGGCGCCCGTTGGGCTCAAGGCGGTACAGACGGGCATAGTAGTCCATTATCTCGGCACTGCGGACAGCCACCGAGTCGGCATCGGCGTCGGGGAAGCCCAGCGATACCACCTCAATCTTACGCTTGTTGTGGCTGACGGTCTTCTGCTTGAGGTCGGGCGAGGCGATGATGGTGTAGTCGAAGCCCTCCCAGGGCTGCGCCATATGCCAGGAGTCGGCCTTGCGGCTGATGATGCCCGAGCCGGTAAGCTCGAGGCCTGGGGTGATGTGGATATCTATGTTGGCGGTCGACGTCTCGTGGTCGATGTCTATCGGATACCACCCCATGTAGTAGGTGAGCATGACCAGACTGCTGTCGCAGGCGGCAAAACCATCTTCGGGTATGCTGTCGAGCCGGCAGGTATAGGCAGTGGTGATGCGCGCCGCTCCCCGCGCTGTCCCGGCGTCTATGCGCAGCCGACCCGATGGGCTTATCCAGGGTGCCTTGATGTCTCTGGCAAACTCGTAGCGGGCGGCTTGTCCATTGACAGCCACTCGTGACAGCTGGGTATATCGCCATAGATAGAGGTCGGCATGGCTGTTGCCACGGAAGTCGATGTCAATGTCGGCCCGCACATCGATGCGCTTGGCGGCAACGTCTATGGTCAGGTCTATGTCGTAGCTGTTTACGATGGGGGTGTTGTCGAGCTTGGTGGCAGTGTCGGTCTGGCATGGTCGCGGCGACTCTGACGCTGCTCCTATCCTTGCCTTGCGCAATCGGTCTTTGACCTGGCTCCATCGGCTGTCGTTGTGGTAGGGCCTTAACCGAGGCTCGAGTAGCAGTTCGGGCAAGAGGTCAGCATCCCGGGCTCCGTAGAGAGTGGCCATACGGTCGAGACTGTAGAAGAGGCTGTCTTTGCAGCCTTGTCGGGCGAAGTTCATGGCATGCCCATACAGGGTGCTTTCGCTCTGTGATGCTGCGGCGATGGTCTGCAGCAAGGCGATGATGATGGCAATGGTTCTGGTTTTCATGTCGGGTGTTGAAAAGAAAACCTCGGCAGCGCCACAGGGTGCTGCCGAGGTCGTTATAGGGTGACGTGTGGATATTAATAACCGAATATCTGCTCGGTGGTCACGCGGTGGATGGGGCCAATCTTCTCGAGGGCTTTCATGTCGAGGCTCTTCTCGTCGCCCAGGATGATGTAGCGATAGGGCTTCTTGGCCATGGTGCGCTGCTCAAAGTCGACCACATCCTTGAGGGTCACGCTGGGCAGTGCCTGGTAAATCTTCTCGTTGAGGTCGTAATCGATACCCTTGAAGCGGGCTTCGAGATAGGCGTTGATGACACCAAACTTGGTGACTCTGTTGCTTGCCAGCTGCTTGGTGAGAGCCTGCTTGGACAGGTTGAACGCCTTGTCGCTCTGCGGGATGGTGTCGAGTATCTCGTTGAAGGTGCGTATGCAGTCCATCATCTTGTCGTTCTGCGAGATGATATAGGTAATTCCGTACTCTGGATGCCCGGGCTTTGGCGAGTTGTTGTAGAACGCGCTGGCGCTGTATGCCAGTCCGCGGGCCTCGCGCAGCTCCTGGAAGACTACGGTGTTCATGCCTCCGCCGAAGTACTCGTTGAAGAGGGAGCTTACTGCTGCCTCGTCGGGGTTCCACGACTTGTTCTCATTGTGATACATTACGAGATAGATGTTCTTGGCGTCGTATGGCGCAATCCACACCTCGTTCTGTGGAGTGGTCTGCTCCATGTAGTCGCGGTTCTTGAGCGGCTCAGCCATCTTCTTGGGAGTGGCGTGCTGCTTGTCGATGATGGCTGTGAGGTCCTTGACGCTGCGTGGGCCATAGTAGAGTATCTCGTGCTTGTATCCGGGCAGTGCCTTGATGAGGTCGATCAGGGTCTGTGGGTCGGTGGCGCGCATCTGGTCAATGCTCATCTGGTTGAGCTGGCTGTTGTACTCGCCATACTGAGCCAGGGCGCGCAGGGCGTTGAAGTTGGCGCGCTGGTTCTTCTTGCTGTCTTCGCGGTCTTTGACATAGAGGCCTACCACGTCGTCATAGGCCTGCTTGTCGGCCTTGGCGTTGTGCATCATGTCCTCGGCTATGGCGAGCGCCTTGGGCAGGTTTTCGTCCAGACCGCTGATGATGAGGCTCAGGTTGTATGTACCCACGCTGAAGCGGGTCTGGCATCCCAGCTGGTACAGCTCCTTGTTGATGTCGGCCAGCGTCTTGCTCTTGGTACCGATGTAGCTGAGGTAGTCTGTGGCAATGGGGTAGCGGTTGTCGGCCGATGAGCCAAACTCCCAGCGCATTACCATGGTGCTGAGTCCGTTCTCGGTGTTGTGCTTGTAGATGACGGGCAGTCCCTTCTTGGTCTTGGCGAAGGTGAGGTCGCGCTTGAAGTCTACAAACTGGGGCTGGATGGGCTCCACCTCAGCGTTCTTGATGTCGGTGAGGAACTGGCTCTGATACTCTCGGTTGCTGGGGATGGCGGTGATGGCTGGCTTGTCTATCTTCTTCTGCGTAGAGTCTACACCCTGACGCTTGTAGACGGTCACTACGCTCTCGGGCGAGAAGTAGCGGTTGGCAAAAGCCACAATCTGGTCTTTGGTGATGCGTGAGATGCGGTCGAGGCTGGTCACCACATCTTCCCACTTCTGGTCGTTGATGAAGGCGTTTACAAACATGTCGGCGCGCGAGTCGTTGCTCTCCAGGGCGCGGTACTGCTGCACCTTGTAGTTGTTGATGACCGATGCGAGCAGATTGTCGTCAAACTCTCCCTTCTTCAGTCGTTCCATCTGGTCGAGCAGCAGGGCTCGGGTGTCTTCGAGCTTCTGTCCCTTTACGGGGATGGCGATGAGGTTGAAGCTGCCGTAGTCGTGCAGACCCTGGTAGCCGGCATAGGCACCCATGATCTTCATGGGCTGTACCAGGTTGAGGTCTATCAGACCCGCCTTGCCATTGTAGAGCAGTCGGCCCATGAGCTCGAGCGTGTCGGCAGCGGCACTATTGGCCTGTGGCATACGCCATGCCATAGCCACCATCTCGGCCTCCTGGCCAACGACGCTACTGTCGCGTGGGGCGGTGATGGGCTTCTCTGGCGCGTACTCCGGACGGCTGAGGTTGGTATTGGGCTTCCAGTCGCCGAAGTACTGGTCGATGGTGGCGATGACCTTGTCGGGGTCCATGTCGCCCGCCATGCAGATAGCCACATTGTTGGGTGCGTAGTAGCGGCTGAAGTAGTTCTTGATGTTGACTATCGAGGGGTTCTTCAGGTGCTCCTGTGTGCCGATGGTGGTCTGCGTGCCGTAGGGATGGGTGGGGTAGAGCAGCTTGTTGAGTGCTCCCCACATCTTGCGGTTGTCCTGCGCGAGTCCTATGTTGAACTCCTCGTAGACAGCCTCGAGCTCGGTGTGGAAACCGCGTATCACCATGTGCTTGAAGCGGTCGCTCTGGATTTTGGCCCAGTTGACCACCTCGTTGGAGGGAATGTCCTCGACATAGCAGGTCACGTCGTTGCTGGTGTAGGCATTGGTGCCCTCGGCTCCGATAGACGACATGAGCTTGTCGTACTCGTTGGGGATGTTGTAGCGGGCTGCCAGCTGCGATACCGAGTCTATCTCGTGATAGGCCTTGCGTCGCTGCTCGGGGTCGGTCATCTTGCGGTAGCTCTCGTAGCGCTGCTCTATCTCGTCGAGGTAGGGCTTCTCCTTGGCGTAGTCGGTGGTGCCAAACTGCTGGGTTCCCTTAAACATAAGGTGCTCCAGATAGTGAGCCAGACCGGTGGTCTCGGCTGGGTCGTTGCGCGAGCCGGTGCGCACGGCGATGTAGGTCTGGATGCGTGGCTTCTCCTTGTTTACACTCAGATACACTTTCAGACCATTGTCAAGCGTGTAGATGCGACTCTGCATGGGGTCGCCCTTAACGGTCTGGTACTTGTAGTCCTTGGCGATGGCTTGCAGTGCCGAGGCCAGCAGGACCAAACCTAAAGCCAGGCCGCGGCCCAGCATACTCATAAAGGTTCTGTTCATATTGATATTTGATGATAATATTGTTACCTATTATTATAATAGACGCATGAACGGCTGGAATTGTGACGATTTTAACATACTTTTTGACAGTGGCGTCAGTTCTCGTAGTCTATCTCGTGGTCGAGCAGATTGATGAAGTCGTCGAAGACCTCGCGCTCCACGTCGCCCATATTGAACTCCTTCTCGGCGTCCTTGCGTATCTCGCTTATCCACATACGGCGCGCCTCTACATAGTCGGTATGTATGCGGTCTATGTCGGCTTGGGTGATGTGGTCTATGTGGTAATAGTCGAGTATAAGTCTGTAAGTCCACGCCCACTGATAGTCGCGGTAACGGCCGTCGATGGCCACAAACTCGTCGATGATGCTCTGCACGTCGTCGAGGGTGCCGTCCTTAATCTGCTCGATAAGCCGCTGTTCCTCGCTCTCGGGCAGCAAGAGTCCTGAGAGGTCGCTCCAGGCACCTTCGCCTATGGTCGATGCGGGCGGCTCTACGGCTCCGTAGCGCTTGAGCACACGCTTGACCACGGCACCCATATAGATGCGCAGCGCCATGTCGTAGTGGCTGATGCCCATGCGTAGCGAGGCGGCGTTGATGACATACATGTGGTAGTTGTAGGTCGACACGTTGTCGCCCGATGCCTCGCGCAGCCGCTCCAGGATGGCTTTGCCCTGTATGACCTCGTTGACGGAGAAGGGCGAGAGCCAGTCGAAGTTGACGATGCTGCGGTGCTTGCTCAGCGGACGTATGTCGCGCTTGGGCCACTTGCGTATGTCGCGATACAGACCTACCGTGGTGAGGTTGCGTCCGGGCGAGAGATACATCGTGTCGCCATAGGCAATGAGGTAGGAGAACGGTATGCAACGCGTATCGGGATGATACATCAGTTTGCCGAAGCACACGGAGAACGTGCCTATCTTGGCGGGCATCAGGATGTAGGCTCCGCTGGCGGTCTTGGCACCTCGCTCGAGTATGCCATAGTGCATGGGGCCCATCTTGTAGGCATGGTTGGAGAAGTTGGTGGCAGAACCAGCGTTATAGAAAGAGAACTGTCCGCCGATGAGCAACGAACTCTTGTGGTGTGAGGCGGTAAAGGGTCCGCAGAAGGCGGCGCAGGCTTCACCGTTGCTCATATATGAATTGGCGAAGAAGATGCTCTGCGAGGCGGTAAATCCGTTGCTTATCTTGCAGGCTTCGCCCACAAAGCAGTCTTGCATCTTGACCGAGTTGATGACCGACGAGCCGTCGGAGATGATGGAGTTTTCACAGATTACACCTGTGCCGATATAGACGGGCTGTCCTACGCTCTGCAGGGTGCAGTCGCTGAGTCGCGAGGCACCGCTTATCTCGCAGTCGGGCCCTATCACCGAGTTGATGATTTCCTTGGTGTTGACGATCTTGACTCTCTCGCCGATGGTGCCGCGGTCGGGCATGGTGCAGTTGATTTCCTCGCGTATGAGCCGATAGATGGTGTCGCGCAGGTGATGGTCGCTGTGGTGCTTGACCATGAAGGCGGCAAACTGGCTGTTCAGGAGTCCGAACATCATGATGTTGCCTTCGCCTACCTCGTTGAGCACCGACACCACGTTGCCCTGGCCGAAGGTGGCGCCCTCGATGGTCTCCATCACACAGACGTTGGAGATGTAGCAGTTGGCTCCGATGGTGTAGTTGTTGATGTAGTTGCCTATGTTCTCTATCAGACAGTTGTCGCCGATAGTCACATTGCGCAGGGTGGCATTGCGTATGCCCGAGTGCTTGCTGAAGCCGGGGGTCACCTCAATGGTACGCTCGAAGACGCCAAGGCTGACGTCGCCGTAGAACATCACGTTGCGCAGATAGTCGGGCGTGAAATCTTCGCTCACGCTTACGGCAGTCCAGTCTTCAGCCTGGCAGCCATTGAGTTCCAGGATATTAATCTCCTGTTCGCTTAATAGTCGATGCATAGTTCATGGATAAAAAAGTTATACTTATTCTTCAGATGGATATAAAAAGTCGTTGTAGGGATATTTCTGAACATGGAGCTCGCGGATTTTGCGATAAAGCACATCGCGGAAGTGGTCTATGTTCTCTCGCTCACGGGCAGAGATGAAGAGACAGTTGTCGCTCATCTTGGCCATCCATGTACGGCGCAGCTCGTCGAGCGTAACGTTTTCGCGGGTCATCGGGGTGAGGTCGTCTGCCTCCTTCTCGACCCAGTGGTAATTGTCTATCTTGTTGAAGACAAGCACCATGGGCTTGTCGGCGGAGTCGAGGTCCTTGAGGGTCTGGTTGACCACCTCTATCTGCTCCTCGAAGTCGGGGTGGGAGATGTCTACCACGTGGACCAGCAGGTCGGCTTCGCGCACCTCGTCGAGGGTCGACTTGAAGGAGTCTACCAGGTCGGTGGGCAGCTTGCGGATAAATCCTACGGTATCGGCGAGCAGGAAGGGGAGATTGTCTATCACCACCTTGCGCACCGTGGTGTCGAGGGTGGCAAAGAGCTTGTTCTCGGCAAATACCTCGCTCTTGGCCAGGAGGTTCATGATGGTCGACTTGCCCACGTTGGTATAGCCCACGAGCGCCACGCGCACCATGCGGCCGCGGTTCTTGCGCTGTGTAGTCTTCTGCTTGTCTATTTCCAGCAGTCTCTGCTTGAGCAGCGTGATGCGCTGCAGGATGATACGGCGGTCCATCTCGAGCTGGGTCTCACCAGGGCCGCGCAGTCCCACGCTTCCCTTGCCACCGCCCGAACCAGAGCCACCACCCTGACGCTCAAGGTGGGTCCAGAGGCGCTGCAGACGAGGCAGCATGTAACGATATTGCGCCAGTTCGACCTGAGTCTTGGCGTTGGCGGTCTGTGCGCGCATGGCAAAGATATCGAGGATGAGGCTCGTGCGGTCCAGTATCTTCACCTTGAGCTCGTTCTCGATGTTGCGCATCTGCTTGGCAGACAGCTCGTCATCGAAGATAACCATACCGATTTCCCGGTCGTTGTCTTCTTCGTCTTCTATATACTGCTTGATTTCTTCCAGTTTACCCTTGCCCACGTAGGTCACCGTATTGGGGCCGTTCACTTTCTGGGTAAACCGCTTTACGGTCACCGCTCCAGCCGTATCGGCCAGAAACTCCAATTCGTCTAAGTATTCTGTCGTCTTCTCTTCGTCCTGGTCTTTGGTGATGAGTCCCACCAGTATAGCAGTCTCTGCTTTTACCTCTGAAATTACAAATTCTTTCATCTATAATATATAATATGTGGACAAAGGTAGTGAAAACCGAAAACAATACAAAGAGAATTGTCCCTTTTTTTACCATCGGGACCTATTCTGCCAGTGATAAAGACGGTATAACCCTTGCCGCGGATGAAAGATATGTGCGGCAAGGGTTATGCTGTCGTGGTAGTTTATGGCTTGGCGGGCTCTGCCTTGACCTTGGCAGGCTCCACCTTGATTTGGAATGGGGTGGTGGGCAGTCCGGCTGAGTTGTAGAGGTTGGCGTCGTCGGGGTTGTCGCCCCAGGCATATCTTACCATCATCGGCACGACGCCCTTGGGGGTGGTTAGCCTTACCTGGTTGGGTGCCACCACTTCGCCCTTGGCCCAGCGGTAGACACCATCGGCACCTGCCACGGCGAAACCGCAAGCATAGCCGTAGCGGTCGTGACAGACGAGCGTCTCGGCTTCGTTGCGGAGGGTGAGCAGTATGTTGCCGTCGGCAGTACGCTCGGCTCTTACGGGCTGGGGACTGTCGCAATAGACATCGTGCATGCCATACTCATGGTTGAGAGCCATGAGCGACAGACGGTTGGCCACTGTCTGCTTGTCCTTGGGATGCACGTCGTCGGCCTCGCCCACATCGATGATTACCGCCTGACCCGTATGAGGCAGGCTGAGCGTGGCGTTCTGCGCATCGCGCAACGTGGCCCAGCTGCTCTCCGCCGGAGTGTCGACTGGCTTCATGAAATTGGCCAGCTGAACCCAATAGAACGGCATCTCGGGCCGCTTCCACTGCTCTCTCCAGTCGCTTATCATGGCAGGGAAGAGGCGGTAGTACTCCTGGGCACGGTTGGCATTGTTCTCGCCCTGATACCAGATGACGCCCTTGATGCCATAACGGCAGATGGGGGCAACCATAGCGTTGTAGAGACGCGAGGGATACTTGTTGGGATTGTCGGGCACGAAGCCTTCGAGGTCTTTGACGGCAGAGATGCGGTATTTCCACGGATGCTTGAGGATGGGAATGCGCTGGCTGCCCACGCGGATGAAGTAGAGATAGCGCGGGCCGTAGCAACCGCCGCCACCGTGGTCGTCGATGATTTTCACGGTCAGCTCGTTCTTGCCTGCCTTGAGCACGCCAGCAGGTATGGTGTAGGTGCGCTTGACGGTAAATCCCTTGGTTTCGCCTATGCGCTGGCCGTTGACCCAGGTCACGTCGTCATCGTCTATCATGCCCATGTAGAGGGTGGCCTCCTTGCCGGTCAACTCTTCGGGCACATCAAACTGGGTGGTGGTCCATACCACGCCGTCCATCTTGGCGAGCGTGTCGATGGTCCACAGTCCCGGTACTTCAAGTCTCTGCCAGTCGCTCTTGTCAAAGTCGGTGCGATACCAGCCATCGCGCTCGCCACACTCTTCCCTTACGGCCTTGTCAAACTTGGCTTTGAGCACCTGCCAACGCTTGGCCTGGGCGTCGAGGTCGGCGGTGCGCATCTCTTCTACCAGCGGGTTGTATTTGGGGAATGCCTCTATCGCCTTGGGACTCATCCAGGTCTCGATGTCGGTGCCTCCCCACGAGGTGTTGATGATGCCCACGGCGCAGTTGAGCCGCTTGGCGAGTTCGCGGGCAAAGAGGTAGCCCACGGCGGTGAAGTCGCCCACCGTCTCGGGGGTCGATACCGTCCAGCTGCCCACGACATCGGCTTGGGGAGTCTTGGCCATCGTGCGTTCCACCGTGAACACTCTGATGCCGCTGTTGTGGGCAGAGAGCGCGCCCTCCTCGGCGTTGTCGGCACTGCACAGTCGGAACTCCATGTTGGACTGGCCGCTCGCCACCCATACCTCGCCCACGAGGATGTCGCTCACGGTCAGACTCTCCTTCCCTGTGGTCACGGTCATGGTGTAGGCCCCGCCATAGTTCATCGCTGGCAGCACGGCGCGCCATGTGCCGTCTTTCGCCGTGCGCACGGTGGTGCGGTGGTTGTCTATCGTCACCGTCACCTTCTGACCCTTGTCGGCCCAGCCCCATACGTTTACTGCCTCGCCGGCCTGTATCACCATGTGGTCGGTTATCACTGCCGGCAACTTCAGCTTTGCCGTCACGCCCGTGACAAGCATCAGGCATAACATTACTAATATTGTCCTTCTTTGTTTCATGATAATTGTATTGTTTAAGTCAACTGTATTGCTGTCTTTTGCAAAGATAGTGCAAACCGAACGCCATAAGCTCGCTTAGATGGCTGAGGTGCCGCCTATCTTCTGCAAAGATAGCCATATAATCTGACATACAGCCCGTTTTTGCCATTTATTGCAGGTCGGAGATGCAAATTGCGCTCTTCTCCCTGCTCTCCGTGCCGCCCGAGTCATCCCCCGCGTGCCCCACCTCAATCCCCGCGCCGCCCGCCGCCCAAGTCGTGGCTGTGCCGGCGCTCATGGCTGCAGCCGGAACCAACAAAAAACGCCGCGGGGATGTTTTTTATCCGTTTTTTGTCCTTTTTATTATTAATAATGTGTAACTTTGTAATTCAAATAGAATATAACTTAAACATCAGAGCAATGAGATTAATTATCGAATCCGACTATGCGCAGCTGTCTCAGTGGGCTGCCAATCATGTCGTTGAACGTATCAACGCCGCTGCCCCTACAGCGGAGAAACCTTTTGTGTTGGGATTGCCTACGGGTTCTTCGCCCGAGGGTATGTATCGCTGCCTCGTAGAAGCCTACAAGGCTGGCAAAGTCAGCTTCAAGCACGTCATCACATTCAATATGGATGAGTATGTAGGACTGCCCGAGAGCCATCCCGAGAGTTACCACTCGTTCATGCGTCGCAACCTCTTCGACCACATCGACTGCCCCGCCGAGAATATCCACATTCTCAATGGCAACGCCGAAGACCTCGACGCCGAGTGTGCCCACTACGAGCAGATGATAGAGGAAGCAGGCGGTATCGACCTGTTCCTTGGCGGTATCGGACCTGACGGCCACATCGCTTTCAATGAGCCTTTCTCTTCACTCTCATCACGCACACGCATCAAGACACTTACTACAGATACCATCATCGCCAACAGCCGATTCTTCGACAATGATGTCAACAAGGTGCCCAAGCACGCCCTCACCGTAGGCGTAGGCACTGTGCTGTCAGCCCGCGAGGTGATGATTCTCGTCAATGGCCACCACAAGTCGCGCGCCCTCCAGGCAGCTGTCGAAGGTCCCGTGACCCAGGCCTGGACCATCAGCGCCCTGCAGCAGCATCCCCATGCCATCATCGTAGCCGATGAGGCAGCCACCGAGGAGCTCAAGGTGGGTACTTACAAGTACTTCAAGGATATCGAGAAAGATAATTTATAAGAACTTCTATAACTGATAAGACAATGAGACTTAACTTAAGTTCGCAGATTGTATTCAACACAGTTCCCGAAGAGTTTTATAACCCCAAGACGGCCGTAGAGCGCTCCGAGATTACACGCGACGAACACATCCTCACCGACATCTATCCCACGGTGGATGAAGGTGCGCAGAAGATAGCCGATGCCATCGTGGCCGAAATCAAGGCCAAGGAACTGCTCGGCAAGTATTGTGTCTTAGGTGTGGGTACAGGCCAGTCGCTGACCCCCGTATTCAACGAGTTGATAGACCGCTACGAGAAGAAGCTCGTCAGCTTCAAGAACGTGGTTATCTTCAACGCCTATGAGTTTTTCCCCCTCGCTGCCGACAGCCAGCACAGCACCATCAGCCAGCTCCGCCAGCGTCTGCTGAGCCACATCGACATTCCCGAGCAGAATGTCTATACCCTTGACGGTACCATCGCCCAGGAAGATGTGCAGAGCCAGTGCCGCCTCTATGAGCAGCGCATCCAGACCTTTGGCGGCATCGATGTGATGCTGCTCGGCGTAGGCCGTATGGGTAACATCGCTACCAACGAGCCCGGCTCTACCCTCACTTCTCAGGCCCGCCTCATCCTCATCGACGCCATCAGCCGCGAGGAGATGACGCTGAGCTTCGGCTCTCAGGAGCCTGTGCCTCCATGCTCTGTCACTCTGGGTATCGCCGACATCCTGGCTGCCCGCAAGGTGTTTATCACCGCATGGGGAGAGGAGAAGGCAGAGATTGTGCGCAGCATGGTCGAAGGCAAGATTAGCGACTCCATTCCCGCATCGTTCCTCCAGACCCACAACGATGCCCATGTGGTCATCGACCTTCCCGCCGCCGGCAAGCTCACCCGCATCATCCATCCCTGGTTGGTAGCCAGCTGCAAGTGGACCGACAAGCTCACCCGCGCTGCCCTCGTATGGCTCTGCCAGATTACTGGCAAGCCCATCCTCAAGCTCACCAACAAGGACTACAATGAGAACGGACTCTCCGAGCTGCTCGCCCTCTATGGTTCGGCTTACAATGCCAACATCAAGATATTCAATGACCTGCAGCACACCATCACCGGATGGCCCGGTGGCAAGCCCGATGCCGACGATACCTATCGCCCCGAGCGCGCCAAGCCATTCCCCAAGCGCGTCATTGTCTTCTCGCCCCATCCCGACGACGACGTCATCTCTATGGGTGGCACCATCCAGCGCCTCGTCAAGCAGGGCCACGACCTGCATGTAGCCTATGAGACCAGTGGCAACATTGCCGTGGGCGACGAGGAGGTGACACGCTTCATGCACTTCGTCAATGGTTACAACCAGCTCTTCATGGACAGCAAGGACGAGGTCATCACCAAGATGTACAAGGACATCAAGAAGACACTCAAGAACAAGAAGGAGGGCGATGTAGATACTCCCGAGGTTCGTACCATCAAGGGTCTTATCCGCCGTGGTGAAGCCCGTACAGCATGTACTTACAACAATATACCTCTCGACCATGTCCACTTCCTTGACCTTCCGTTCTATGAGAGTGGCAAGATAGAGAAGCTCCCCATGACCGAGAAGGATGTAGAGATTGTACGCGAACTGCTCCGCAAGGTTCAGCCCCACGAGATATTTGTTGCCGGCGACCTGGCAGACCCCCACGGAACCCACCGCAAGTGTACCGACGCCGTCTTTGCAGCTATCGATGAGGAGAAGAACGCCGGTGCCGAGTGGCTCAAGGACTGCCGCATCTGGATGTACCGTGGTGCGTGGGCTGAATGGGAAATCGAGAACATCGAGATGTGCGTGCCCATGAGCCCCGAGGAACTCCGCGCCAAGCGCAACTCCATCCTCAAGCACTCTTCACAGATGGAGAGCGCTCCCTTCCTGGGCAACGACGAGCGCCTGTTCTGGCAGCGTGCCGAAGACCGCAACCGCGCCACTGCAGCTCTCTACGACTCGCTCGGACTGGCATGCTACGAGGCTATGGAGGCATTCGTAGAGTACAAGCCACTTTAACTGCAAGCACATTAACTTAACATAGAGGCAGCCTTTCTGTCATGGGCCACAGGCTCGGGCAGTAGAGGCTGCTTTTTTGTGCCCTCTCGGCAGCGCCCTTGCCGCCGATGGCGAAGCCCGTGGTCGCTGCTCTCGCCGTCAGCACAGCTTCTGTCGGGGTGAGGGGCTATGGGCGCGCGGCGATGCCAATGGCCCCTTATGGCATGATAGTTAACGTGTTTATGGTGTTAAAAAATGAAAAACCGGCCATTATTCCAGCCTTTATCACTACCTTTGCAAATCTGATTTTCCAATCCATCTGAATCAAACCTACCGGCTGGATGGCTGTAGGGCTCCTCTGCAAGGCTTCGACCATAGTCGTATGGCGCACGAGCATGCCGCAGGAACCTCACTTTCCACCACTATTACCTATATCTATGTCGCAGTTTACCATGTCCTCGATGGGGGAGATGGAGAGACTACTGCCGCTATACATGAATATATATATAACAACTAAATAGAATTTCAACAAGATGAACAAGCAACATTACATTAAGCCGGCGACCACTGTCTTCGCCGTACAGCCCCTCGATATCCTCGCAGGAAGTGGCACTGGAAGCATCCAAGAAAATCGTGGTTTCTCAGTAGAAGATGAAGTCAAATGCGGTGATGAAGATGGTGTGTGGGAATAAGTAGCCCCACGCTCCATTGACAACAATACAACAGACAAGAACTAAGAATTAAGGAAAATGAAGAAGACATTATTGTTTTTGATAGCTGCTACAGCGATGATGATGGCTGGTTGCAGCAACGACGATTTCGGCGGTGCCACCCAGGGCATGACCCTCAACGCTACTGTAGAGCAGCCCGCTTCGCGAGCCGCCATGACTGACCTCAATGACGGCACCTATCAGTTCAGCTTTGACAATGGCGACAAGCTCAATGTGACCAACTCTAAGGTCGAATCTTATTATACATTTACCAAGAAGGGCGAGACTTTCTCCTCTACTGATGCCAAGACCACTTCTTCACCTGCCGACTGGTACGCCTATTTCCCTGGCAACACTGTCAACCTGGCAGGACAGACAGGTGATTTGGCTGACGTAGCCAACCATTATGCCTGTGCCGGCAAGACCGCGTCTGCCACCACCGGCGCCGATGGTCTCAACATTAGGCTCACGCCCCAGGTAGCCATCCTGCGTATCAAGGTAGATAGCATCGCTTGCGACATCCAAGTAAAGACAAGCGACGACAAGTGGGTGTCTGGCCTCGAAGCTACCAAGGGTACTACAGAATTTACTGTGACGACCAGCAACTCCAAGGTTAGCCTGCTCACAAAGCCAGAACCCGGCACCTATTATATCGCAGTACCCGCAGGAGTGAAGATTGCCATCTACAATGGCGGAACCCTGGTCAGGGCCACCAAGGATAAAGGTCTCACAGCCGGCAAGTACTACAACCTGACCACCGGTCCAGTGAGCGGAAAGGTAGAAGCTACTATCGATGGTAAAAAAAGAGAGTTGGTAGATTGGGTACAGCTGTGGGCAGGCGGTCCTAAGTTTGCTACGAAGAATGTGGATGGAACAATGACATGGTCTGCTGCCGTTAATACTAATTTATGGGGCGATAACTGGAGATTACCTACCAAGGAAGAGATGATAGGTCTTGTAGGTTCAACTGACGTCGGTAATTCATTTATGACCAATACCGTGAAAGTAGAGTATTTGAAAGAGAACAATGTATTTGGTTTCAAGTTTACCGGAGTTCAGCCTGGATATACCGAAAAAAGTATATTCTTGCCTACAGTTGAAGGCAAGGTGCATGATGCTGAAGCAGGTTATGGAAGATACTGGACGTCGGATCCAGTTGCTAGTAAGCAAACTGCTTATTCTTTCGATTTATCATATAGCAAAGGTGGCTTTTATACATACACTACTAATTCCAGTCCAGATACCACACTACTTGCAGTCCGCCTTGTACTTAACTTAAATAAGCTCGATAACCCGAATACAGCGCAATAGTCGCTGAATAGGAAAAATAGAATAATAGCCCGAGACTGGTGCAATAGCGTCGTGTCTCGGGCTGTCTCGTTTGTTGATGCATTGTGCCCTGGTACACAGCGTCTCCATCGTGGTTACGACTTCTTATGATATGAGTGGATGGTTCGCAAGTAGCGGCAACTCTGTAGGAGTTGCGATTTCATAGCCCAGGGTTGAGGTGCGCAGCGCCTCTACCCTGGGTATATATATAATAAGGTATAGCTACTCTGTAAGAGTTGCGATTAGCCGAAGGCGTTACCTGCAGCAGGACATAAAATAGGATGAAATAAACACAAAAAGCCATGGCGACTGTTGTCGGCTTCGCCTTTTTGGGGGTGGCGGTGACGTCAGTCGGAAAACGAGTTTTCCTCTTTATCATCACCACCATCCCCAACGCCATGCTTTGCATGACGACAACAGCCGCCACGGTTCAAAAAGCGGCCTTTGGCCGTTCAAAAAGACCGCCGTTGGCGGTAAAAAAACAGCTGATTGTAAGCCCCTCCCTAACCCTCCCCACAGGGCGGGAATTCATTCTCGTTGTGTTTGAGGAGGTTGTGGTGCACACCTTCCCCTTGGGGAAGGCTGGGATGGGGCCTTCATTTGGGCTTTTTTCCTTCCCCTTTGGGGAAGGTTAGGATGGGGCTTATGGTGGACGGGACACACCCCCGGCAACTCTGTAGGAGTTGCGATTTCATAGCCCAGGGTTGAGGCGTGTAGCGCCTCTACCCTGGGTAAGAACACCACCCTACTAAAGCTCCACCCCAGCCCTCCCCAAGGGGAGGGAGTTCTATCCTGCTGTGTATTAGCTAATTATAAAAACTCCCGCCCCTTGGGGAGGGTTGGGGAGGGGCTTTGCGTGGGCCGGGGAGGGGCTTTTGGAGGGTTGGGTTTGGGCCTCTTCCGTTCTTATTTTACCTCGTCAAACTGAACTTGATGCTCAATCCGAAATCTCTGGTGGTGGTGGGGAAACTGTTGTTTGCCAACAGCGGTGTGTTGGTCTGTCGGTCGTAATAGAAGCTCATCGTGAGCAGGCGGGAGAGGGTATAGTCTGCCATGAAGCTCAACTTGAATGCCGTGTTGCCGCTGCTGGCGAAGCTGCTGATGGTGGCTATGTCGCGGCTGATGCTCGCTTGGCGTCGGTAGCTCAAGTCCAGCCGCAGGTTGAGGTCGTTGTTGGTGCCACTCCGGCTGCTTACCGCTGCTGCAGTGGTCGACTGCGTCTTGTTGCGGTTGCCTCTGCCCTTAATCTTACGCATATTGCGGTCGCCGAAGAGCTTGAAGTTGTTGATGCGATAGCCCAGCCCTAATACCCAGTCTCTGCTCAGCGCCTCGTTGAGCTGCACGCTCGTCATACTCAGGTTGAGCACACGCGTAGTGCGATATTCCACTTTCGCGGTGAGGTTGTTTTCAAATGTCATGTCTACTCCGAGCAGTGGCGAGAACGCCTCGTTGATGCTGACGCTCGACACGTTGAACATGCTGCTGGGCGTGGGTGCTCCCGTGGTCGTCTCGTTGACGAAGCCCAGCCCGTTCATATACTCCTGGAAGGTGCTGTAGGTGCTGTAGGCTCCCACGGCGTAGACGCTGCGGTAGGCGTGGTTGATGTTGAAGCTCTTGAAAACATCCCTGAACCAAGGCAACTTAGCCAGCCCGCTGTAGCGCACCGTCCAGTTGGGCAACATGCGCGCCAGCGATGGGAATATGTCGAGTCCGCTGCCCATGCTGGTATAGGCAGAGAGGAACGCGGGCACCATGACATCGGCGCTGTAGCGGTTTACGCCACCGTTGGCGGGGTCGAAGGTCTTTCCCGCGAGCGAGGTGCCGGCGGGGTAGACCGCACCGGCATACTGGGCTTCGACGCGGTCACGGAAGGCGTCGAGCGAGTTGCAGAACTTCTCGAAGGTGGGCGAGTGGAAGCCGTTGGTGGCTTCGCCTATGCCGCTCAGGGCGCCCTTGAGCGAGATGGTAGTCATCGTGAATGTGCCGCTCTGTGTGGTGGGGTTGCCCCGATACATGTACTGTATGCTCTTGGCACGGCTCTCGGTGCGGTTTGCCACGAGGTCTATCTTCAGGTTGCGCACTGGCTCGAGGGTGAGTCTCAGCTGCACATCCTCGGTCAGGTTGGTGGTGGCGGGCGTGGCCACCGAGTCGCTCATGAGCAGCCAGTCGTTGCGCTTGGCCTTGTCGATGTAGCTGTCGTCTATCATGCCGAAGGCGAAGTCGAGTCCTGGCGACAGGAGTCCGTACCCGCGCGTCTGTCCGAGCGCATTGCCCACGGTAGGCATAAATCCCGGCAGCGAGAGCGAGTAGTTGTTGCGGTAGCTGAGGCTCACGTTGCGCACCATCATCATCACGCGGGCTACCGACTGAGCCGTCTTGTACCAGCCCTTGTCCTCGAGCGGTTCGCGCGGGGTCACCGTCAGCTTGATTTTGGTGAGCGTGTCGACCTTGCTGAATATCTTGATTTGGTTATCACCCACCTTCTTATATTTTATGGCGATGTTCTTGCCGTCTTTGGTCTTGGCGCTTACGTCGATACGGCGTGTGCGCTTGCCGTGGCTTATGAGCAGCGTGGTGTCGGGCGTGAGCGTCAGCTCGCGCTCATAGCTGCGTCGGTTCTTGGGCAGTTCTTTCTTCTGCTTCTCTGCGGCGCCATCCTTGCCGTTGGCCGCCTGCTTCTTGAGCGTCTCGCGCTGTCGCTGCTTTTCCTTTTTCTCGCGCTCTATCTGCGAGCGGCTCTTCTCGCGTCTGAACTTGTCGTTGACCTTCTTCAGGAAGGGGATGTGGTTGTACAGCCTTTCCATGTTGAAGGTTCCGTTGACATTGAGGTCACGGTTGCTCACGATGTTGTTGCCCAGCGAGGTGCCGTCGTCGAGCGCCGTGCCGCGCACCCAGTTGTAGGTGGCGTTGTAGGTAGCGTTGACATTGGTCCAGTCGAGTATCGGGATGAGGTTGAGCGGCACCTGGTACGACAGGGTGAAGTTCTGGCTGTAGTCGAGCGGCGTTCCCATGTGGCGCAGACTCGTTCTGACAGAGTCTTTCCACTGGGCGTACTCGTCGGGATAGCGTTCCTTGTTGACGGGAGCGTAGGGCTCTTCGATTTCAGCGTGCGTGGCACTCTGGAAGTTCATGTGCAGATTGCGTGTAAGGTCCCATCTCAGGGTGAAATCACGGTTCCAGAGGAACTGCGAGCTGAAGGTCAGCGGCAGCTGTCCGCCTCCGAGGTCTTCCATGTCGCGCTCCTGCAGCTCGTAGTAGCTGCGCGTTATCTCGGTGTTGAAGCCCACGTTCTGCGGGAGCCAGTTGAGTCCGAATTTCTTGATGATATCGAGCCACTTCGACCTGTTCTTGATTGAGCGGAACGGCTCCCACGCCTTGAATATCGGCGTCCAGTTGTAGTTGAGTGCCCCTCGCCAGTTGTCTTCCTTCTCATAGACCGTCGTCTCGCCGTTGGTCTCGCGGTGGGAGTGGCTGTAGGACAGTGAGAAGTTGGCTGGGTCTATCGGCAGCGGGTGTCTCTTGTTCTGTATGTCTACCCTTACGTTCGACAGCGAGAAGTTGGTGCTTGTCGTCTTGGTCACCGCGATGCTCTTGATAGAGTCTCGCTCCTGCTTTGAGCCGGCTGCGTCGAGCGCATCCTTGAGCAGCATGTCGGTATCGAGCGGGTTGTACTTGGGCGAGGTCTCCTCCTTGGTCACCGAGTAGTAGAGCGGTATGCTCACCTTGGCTTTGTCGGGGAAGAACTTGCCCAGTTCCAGGTTGGTGGTGATGCTGTAGGTCTTGTAGTCATCGGTAGAGCGCTGGCTGACGCCCTCTTCCAGTCCGCCGAAGCCTTCCGACATGTAGCGGCCCTGCATATTGACCGTACCCAGGTCAGAGAGCTGCACATTGAGGTTGCCCTGTGCCGCCCATCCGCCTCCGTTGTTGTACTCCTTGAGTCGCAGCTCGTTGACCCACACCTCTGCCGACTTGTGGTTGCCCGACTTGTTGCGCACGCCTATCATCATCGTCTTCACCTCGCCCAGGGTGGGGTTGCCCACGATGCTTACGCGGTTGGCAGGGTGGTCGGCGTCGTAGACTGAGAACACGCGCGAGTATGAAGCTGTGCCCTGTGCCTTGGCGATATTGCGCTCCTTCTTGACACGGGTGAAGATGCTCAGCGGGAAGTCAAACATATTAGCCTGGGGCCATACTCGCTCGCAGTCCGAGCGTGAGTAGCGGTCGTAGTGACCCGGTTCGGTGAGCTTCAGGGGGATTTCGTACTCGTAGTAGTTGGTCTTGTAGTCGCTGCCCACACGGATGAAGACGGCTATCTGGTCGTCGGCGAGGCTGGTGGCGTTCTGCTCCATGGCGTTGGCATGGACAAACATCTGCAGGCGACGATACTGACGCAGGTCGAGGTTGGTATTCTTGTAGACCGCCTTTGACTCGTTGTTGCCCAGATTGGTTACGACCATGTTGAGTGCCTGCTCGTTGGCCTCTACCAGCTGTGGCTGCGTGGGGTCCTGTGCGCGGTTGATGCCCGGTGGCAGCACGTAGTTGACGGGCGACTTGTCGTTGTTTTCCTCGATGTTGATAGAGCTTACTGCCATCTTTCCCGACGACGAAGCGACTCCGTCGAGCGGCTGGTCGTACGTACGCCACTCGCCCTTGACCAGGTCGAGACTGCCGAAGCGCAGCACGATGGGGCGGCTGAACCCGCGGAGATACATACGCATGAAGCGCATGCTGGTGAAGTCGGAGATGGAACCCACGCGGTCTTCGTAGTCGCTGAGGGGGATACGGAACTGGTACCACATGACCTTCTCGGTGGTGCCGTTGCGCAGTGGGACAGCCGCTTCACGGCAGTCTACGATGTGGTTGCGGCCTACAGCCATGTCCTGCGGGCGCAGCGAGACATGGTACTGGTAGTATTTCTCATACTCATTGAGGGTATAGTCCTGGTTGATGTCCTCGACATCGGGCGTGGTCTTGTAGGAAGTGTCGTAGCCCTCGGTGCGGCTCTCGGAGTCGGGCGAGTTGCCCTGGGGGTTGTTGATGCGCTTGTAGCGTTCGAGTATCGAGGTCTTGGCTTTGTCGAAATCGGTGCCGCGGAAGTAGTGGTAGTTGTCATTGGCAGGGTCGGCCTGGATAGAGTCAAACACCTCGGGGCTCACCTTTGCCCTTGCCTCCTGCAGAAACTGCTGATAGGTCTCAAACTGGCGCTCTTCCTCGTCGCGCAGACCGTTGAAGCCCACATCCTGGAGCGCACGGCTACCCGGCGAGGTGGCAAAGGCGTAGGTCACGTTGGCCTGGGTGGGCACCTTGCCCCACTGCGTGTTGACAAATGACTGTGAACCGTCTACCGGCATGCCGCTCTCATAGAATTTCTTGCCGTCGCGCAGCACATCCTCACTCACCTCACCCAGATTGATATAGAAGTCGCCGCCATACTCATTGGCGTCGGCCTGGCGGTTGGTGTAGATAAACGGGTCCATGAGCCAGAACTCTACGTACTCGATGTTGGCTGCCTCGAAATCATTGGTGTTGAGCTTGCGCATCATGCCTCCCCACTTGTCTTTGGGGTTGCGCAGCCGGCCGTCGGCGGTGAGGTCGGGGTTGAAGTTATAAGGACCGCGCTCAGTGGGGTAGTAAGCGAGGTTGAGGATAGGCAGGGTAGAGATGACGCCATTGTAGCTGCTCTGGTCGCGGTTGGGGTAGAGCTCGTTGACCAGCACCTCGCGCACATAGTGGTTGGAGAGCTGCTCGAGGTCGCTCTTGATGTGGGCTGGGGTGAGCGAGCTGCTGCGTCGGGTGAAGAGCGGGTCGATGTTGTACCATGCCAGCAGCGAGCGGTCGTAGCCACTGCGGAGCGTAGTCTTGTCGTTGAAGTTGGGAATGGACGACGGCACGCTCGAGATAATCCACGATGAGGGCGTGGAGACGTCTATCTTGCTCGTGGAGTTTTCAAAATCGTCGAGATATGACGCGTTGTCCTGGGTGCCGTGGCTCTGTCCGGCGATGAGCTGGGCAAACTCGGCGTTGAAGGAGATTTGAGATGGCTGCGTCACATGCAGGAATGGAATCTTGTCGAGCATATTGGTGAGCCACTGGCTTTCCTTCTTCCAGTTGAGGTTCACGCCCCAGAGCGTGTTGTTGAGCGGTTCGGTGCCCATATTGACCTTGCTGGTGAGCGCCTGTTCGGTGAGGTGCTGCACGGTACCGCTGAGCTGCAGGTTCTTGTTGAAGTTGTACTCCCAGTTGAGGCCGAACATCGTCTTGCGTTGCTGTCCGTAGTCCGACTGACTCTCGAGAGAGACGTTAATCTGCGTCCCTGCATCTATCAGACTTTGGTTCAGGATGGTCACTTCGCCCGCGCTGTAGTCTACGGTGTAGTCGCTGCCCTCGGTGAGGGTCACTCCGCCGGCGGTTACCACCACCGAGCCTTGCGGTACGTTGTAGGCGCCGAGCGAGATGACGCCCGATGCGCTGCCTTTGAACTGTCCCGTGAGTATATACTTGTTCTTCTCGGCTATCTGCCGTGCCACCGTCTTGGTGGTATCATAGAGCTCGGTGAAGGCGTAGTGCTTGGCGCGGTCGGGGGCTACGCCCTTGGCCACGAGGTAGTTGTAGAGGTAAGAACCGAAGGGCTCGGTGCAGGGGAAGAAGACGCGGCCGTTGGTCACGGTGTAGCCTTCCACGAAGTCGAAGTAGCCGTTGGGGTTGGGCTTGTTGTTGTTGTCCAGACGGTCGGCGCCGAGCACACGGATGATGGGCGTCTCCTTGACCTGGGTTTCAGGGATGTAGTTGAGATAGACGCCGGCGGTATCGCTCTGGAACTTCACATCGAGGCGGAACTTCTCTTTCTCCACGCTCGAGGCCAGGCTGTACACGTTTTTCATCATCAGGTCCCAGTTGCCCTGCGTCGGGTTGTTGCTGGTGTTCTTGAGCGACTTGACAAAGAGTGCCTTCTTGACATCGGTCACGTCAGAGGCAAACTCGCCCACCTGGTAGGTCACGCCGCCGTAGGTGTACTCGTAAGCCACAGCCAGCACCTGGTCGGTCTGGAGTGTGGAGCGCAGCGATATATAGCCGAGCGACGGGTTGAGCGTGTACTCCGACGGCGACAGCAGTCGCGCGCTCTCCAGTTTCTCATAGTCCACGCCACCCACGAGTCCTGCCCCGTCGAGGGTAGAGTTGACGGCGTCGATGTCGCGGGCGGCGGCATAGGTGGTGGTCATGGTCTGATACTCGCTGTTGGCGCTGTTGGCAGGCACGGGCTGTCCGGTGGGCGTCCACATCGTGTTGCTCACCTTCTTGTTTTCGCCCAGGTCGGTCAGCGCCACGATGTTGCGCGTGTTGGTAGCCACGCCGCTCTTGTTGGTCACCCATATCTCGACGCGGTTGATGGTGATGCCGGTCGTCATGTTGGGCAATGTGCGCATGGCAGCGTCATACTTGCTTCGGAAGTATTGGGAGAGGAAGAAGTGCATGTTCTCCTCATAGTTGGCGACGTTGATTTCAAACGGCGTGAGCTGGATGCCGCCCTTGGCGGAGACGCTGCTGGTGTTGCTCTTCTTCTGCGAGGCGACGAGCTGCAGCTTGAGGCGGCCGAACTGCAGGTCGGTGCGCAGACCGAAGAGCGAGCTGGCTCCCTTGATGAGCGACGAGTTGGAGGGGAAGGTCACGTTGCCCGCCTCGACCAGCTTGATGATTTCGTCCTCCTTGCCTTCATACTTGAGCTTCAGGTTCTGGGCGTCGTAGTCGAAGGTGGCGTCTGTGTTGTAGTTGAGGTTCATGTTGACCTTGTCGCCCACCTTGCCGTTGACATTGAGGTTGATCTTCTCGTCGAAGTCTATGGTAGTGGTCTTGCGGTTGCGGATGGGCAGACTGGGGTTGTCTATGTTCTTGAGCGTGGCGCCCAACTTGAGTTCGGCGCTTCCCTGTGTCTTGATGCGCACGCCGCCGGGGCCGAATATCTTCTCGGCGGGTCCCAGGTCGAAGTGCATGTCGGTGAAGTCAAACTTCTCCTTGCCCTTGGCCTGGTACACCTCGTCGTTCTTGTCGCGGTAATAGCGGTTGCGTGCCTGGCGCTCGCTCCATCGGCGATACTCCTCGGGCGTCATGATGATGGGCGCCTCGAGCCACACGCTGCCGATGCGCGTGCCTATCATGTAGCAGTCGAGTGTGTCGTTGTAGACCACCTGCTGGTTCAGGTTGTCGGGGCGTTTCAGGTCGGCGGCGGGCAGACGGTAGTCGTCTATCGTGAGCGCCGTGGTGCGCTGTATCTTCCAGCGCGGGTGGAGCAGCGAGTCGGGTATGGTGTCCTCGTCGATGGCTATGGGCTGCGCCGCAGCCTTGATGCGTGGCACGGTGTCGGTGGGTGTCGTGGCTTTCGTGCCCTGCTGCTGTCGGGCGGGGCGCACGGTCTTGCGGCTCTGAAGATAGGGCACTGAGGCATAGCCTATGGTCGAAACCATAGGTATCATGATTAATGCCAACTTTATCCAGTGTCTTATCTTCTGCCTTTGCATGGGTTTACTTTATCTGTTTGAGCGCCAGCTTGACCACCTGCTCCACGGGCATCGTGGGCTCGTCTTGCAGGATGGCAGCCACAATCTTGGCAGAGGGAGCCGGAGCGAAGCCCAGCATGGTGAGGGCGCTCACAGCCTCGTCTCTCACGCCCATGTCGATAGAGGGTGCGGTAGAGGTCGAGGCGTGCAGCTCGGTGGCGATTCCCATCTGCACGATTTTGTCCTTGAGGTCAACGATGATGCGCTGTGCGGTTTTCAGTCCGATGCCCTTGACGGCTTTCAGCATGCGCTCGTCGGCAGAGGCGATGGCGTTGCAGAGCTCCGATGGCGACGATGCCGAGAGTATCATGCGCGCCGTGTTGGCGCCCACTCCCGATACGGTGATGAGCAGTCGGTAGAGATCGCGCTCCTGGCGTGAGGCAAAGCCGTAGAGTGTATAGGCGTCGTCGCGGCCGCCGGTCACGAGGTTTTCGTGTACGTAGAGCTTCACCTCCTTCTTGCCTTGGATGGTGCTGTAGGTATTGAGCGAGATGTTGAGGGCATATCCCACTCCGGCTGCTTCTACCACAGCCGTGGCGGGGGTGAGTTCGGTCAACTCGCCCTTGATATATTCTATCATTTTGTACGTGTTATATTATATAATATACATTATTAACGTAGTCGGTGCCCGATTTATTGTATTTGTGCCCGATTTTATTGCAGCCGCCCCCAATTTTACGCTCTCCACGCAGGGGTTGGCGAGGACGGTGGGTGCCGTCGTCGGCGCGGGTGGTGGTGATAACCAGCTGACAGCCACCCCTATAGCCGTGAAGCAGGGGAGCGGCATGGGCGTGATGACACCCAGTCTGCTGGTGGCGCGCGGAATGGTGGTGGAGTTGCGTGGGATGATGGTGGAGTTGCGCGGAATGGTGGTGGAGTTGCGTGGGATGGTGGTGGCAGCGAGTGGATTGTTGCCGGAAGGCATTGTAAAGTTGATTTCAAGGTGCGAAATAGTGATTGCAAACCGCGATATAATGATTTCACACCGCGAAACCGTCATTTCCAACCCCGAAACCAAAATGAAGGCCATCTCCGTGAGGATGATGGCAGTCGGGGATGCGCTTAGTGTATGCGTTGTTATTCGTGAGTTCTTCCATATACCTTGAATAAGCCATCACAATAATCTACAAAAAGATTTGTGGCTTTTCAGGGCTTCGCCCTATGCGTCTGTGTGTGTCGGGAGATATCTCGAGAGCGAGCTCTCGGATATTCCCCGCCACCCCCATCCGCGCCTGCCTGATGGCAGGCTGAAAAGCCGCAAATACAAAAAGTCCGCCGTTGGCGGTAAAAAAAGTCCGGCTGCGCCGGTACAAAAAAATAATTACCTTATTTCCTATCCGTAGCGGTATATAAATGTGATAACACAAGCTGCTATTCCTGCCGTGGTAACGCCTTCGGCTAACCGCAACTCTTACAGAGTAGCTAAGTAGGGTGGGTTTCTTACCCAGGGTAGAGGCTCTGCTCGCCTCAACCCTGGGCTATGAAATCGCAACTCCTACAGAGTTGCTGCTGCTTGCGGGCCATAATTCATCGTTGATGATGCGCCCCCAAGGGTTATACATAAATAGTTTGTTGTCAATGATGTGCGCCTCAACAACCATGTATGGTTATCCCATCATGGACTGTGCGTCCCCAAGGGTTATACATAATTAGTTTGTTGTCGATGATGTGCGCCCCTACAACCCTGTATGGCTATCCCATTGTGGATGGTGCGCACCCCTGGCAACTCTGAAGGAGTTGCGTTTCCCCAGCCCAGGGTTGCGGGCGAAGCACGCTACCCTGGGTAAGCAACCAACTAATATAGCTACTCTGTAAGAGTTGCGCTTAGCCGTAGGCGTTACTTGTCGTGTGTATTTCCTTAAACCTTGAATTTACCATCCCAAGAAGACACAAAAAGTTTTGTGGCTTTTCAGGGGACCGTCTATACCATCCGCAAGGTGATGGAGATAATGACAAAGCACATAATATATAATTGGTCTGCGTTCTCTCCTCTTGGGGAGAGCCAGAGAGGGCTTCTTATGATGGTCGTTGCGCCTCCATGCTTGCCTATAATTGTGCGCGATGTCATTATTTCGGCGATTTTAACAACTATTACACGAGTAATGTTGGTGGAGTCCCGTTTTTTCACGAATTTTGTAGTTGTTACAACCATTACAGACAGCAGAATTTCAACTCTACGCACCGGTGTCACGCCCGTTGCCACTCTAACTTTATACACGCGCACTATGAAATGCGTCATTATTGCCACCCCTGCCCACTGCCCTGCTGCGGCGCACAGCCACACCGCTACAGCGTTGCTGGCAGTCATCACCCGTAGACTCTTGCCCGTAGTCATGCTGCTCCTGACAGTCATGACAGCCTCGGCGCAAACCGTCAAGGACGAAGACACCTTGCATGTGGACTTCGACGGCTGGTTCAGCACCCTGGTCAACAACCGCAAGTTGTACAACCGCTATAACGACAGCATCTTCCTCATACACGACCACGACCGCTGGGTGGAGTTTTTTCATACCCGCGCTGCCCTGAACCACGATATCTATCAGAGCAACAAGCTCTGCCTGGACAGTCTGCGTCAGGTCATCACCCTGCCACAAGCCAAGAACGACGCGAGGCTCTATTCGGATTTTATCAAGAGCTTCTTCAGCAAGTATATCAACCAGAACCGCTCCGACCCCTTCCTCATGCTCGAGCTCTGTGACCTCATCGACACCCTGCAGGTCAACCGCCCCGACTCGCTGAGGTTTACCAACTATCTGAACACATGGCGTGGCTCTGCCTACTACCATATCTGGAACATGACCCATGACGACGAACTCCTGCAGAAGTCGTATGCTTGCTACCAGCGATGCGTCACCGACGACGCCAAGCGCTATCCCGCCTATCAGTCAAACTATCTCAACGCGATGCTGCAACTGTGTGCGTATGTATGGGCACAGAAGAAGGTGGAGACGGTCGACGATCTGCGCGGGCGCATCAAACTGGCAAGACGATATGTCGCCAAGCACGGCGACGAGCTCAGCCGCAAGGGCTACAGGATGACCGAGCTCAAGAGGCGGCTCAACAATGCCGACGAGTCCATGGTGCGCAACATTTTCCTGGTGGACCGCACCACCATCAAGAAGAAGAGCATCGACAAACTTATGCATACCCTCGTGGTAAGGAACCTGCGGAAGCCCTCACTGGACAATTCCTCGTATCTGCGCACGCTGATTATGCAAATGAACCTGAAGCAGATAACCGCCAAGGAGGCACTTAATAGATACCGCCCGCGCTACAGGGCGTCTATGGAGAGTCTGCGCAATCGTAGGCTCGACCCTCAAGAGTTCTCGTTGCATCTTATGCCCTACTATTCGTTGTTCTATCTCAACGACTTGGCCGACATCCCCTACAGCGCCAAGCGCCGCAACGTGCTCCGCATGTGCCGCGACATCGAGATGGCTTTCCGCCATCGCAGCGACCGCCAGTCGGTGACCACCTTTGTCAACAACCTCAATGTCTTCGTCACCTACGACCGCATACTGTCGTATCTGAAGCCCCGCGAGCGCCTTGCCTTCCTCAACAAGCTGTCGGTATCGACCCATGTGACCACCTACGCCCACTCCGTACACGTGAGCGAGATAGCCATGGTGCTCATGGAGAGTCTTGTAGACAATCATCCCCAGTTGCTGGTGGGCTATTTGGGTTGCAAGACCGAAGGCAGCGTAAAGCATCACAAGCGTAGGTTTGTCGAGTTTGTGCGCGAAGCCGCCCTCTACCACGATCTGGGCAAGAACACCATCATCCCCGTGGTAGACAACGACTACCGTCCGCTCACCGATCAGGAGTTCAAGATCGTGAAGCGCCACCCGGAGATGGGACTCAAATACCTCGCCCTCGACCCCAAGCTGGCGAAGTATCACGACACCACCCTGGGTCACCACAAGTGGTACAACGGCAAGGGAGGCTATCCCGCCGACTTTGACAATACCCGCTCGCCTTACCGCATCATGATAGACATCATCACCCTGAGCGACTGCATGCAGGCAGCTACCGAGCGCGTGGGCCGCAACTACAAGGACGGCAAGACCTTTGATGCCGTGATGGGCGAGATGCGTCGCGACGCCGGCACCCGCTACAATCCTGACCTCGTGAGCCATATCGACGCCCATCCCGGGCTGGCACAGAAACTCAACCACCTGCTCGACGAGGGCTGGATGGACATCTATTATAACATCTACAGCCAGTATTTTGTCAACCAACGATAGCACCGTCGCCATCATCGCGATGCCCCTGTCGACTATGGACGCTGTCATCTCGTCAGAGATGGTGATAGGGATGGTATGCGCCCTGAAAATATTAAAAATGACGGGCGTGGTGAAAAATAATTGCATATTTTGGCAGAAAGAAGCCGAGAAATGATGTATCTTTGCATGTTGGAGAATTATCCCATAGTTGCATCACACTTAAACAATCGTCAAATGAACAGAAACAGTACCCCGGGGTTCAACCCCACCGTTGCCCGACAGATAGTCTGGGCTCTCGTCGCCATCTTCGTCTTCGTGATAGGCATGGCATTCATCCGTCCCTGGTATAACGTATGGTCGCAGGAGATGGAAGGCAAGGCCGAGTTTGCCAAAGCCGAACAGAACCGCAAGATTAAGATAGAGGAAGCCCGTGCGAACCTCGAGGCCGAGAAGCTCAACGCCCAGGCCGAAGTGGCACGCGCCAAGGGTGCCGCCGAAGCCATCAAGATAGAGAACGGCAGCCTCACCCCCACCTATATCCAGTATCTCTGGGTGCGCCAGCAGAGCGACCTGAGCGACAAGACCGTCATCTATATCCCCACAGAGACCAATCTGCCCATCCTCGAGTCGACGCGGATGAACAAAATCAAGTCGCAGCACGCCCCAACGGCTACAAACGAATAATCAAGTAAACAATTATAATCAAGTATGAAGAAAAGAATTACTCTCTTGACATTGTTCCTGCTCGCAGTGATGACAATGTCAGCCATCCCCGCACGCCCTAATCTGTGGCGCATGATTACCCTTGCCGACGGCAGTCAAGTCAAGGCCCGCCTGGTGGGCGACGAGCACGGCCACTGGTATCGTGGCGCCGACGGAAATAGCTATGTATCAGTAGGAAACGATATGTACAAGCAGGAAGATGCTACCAAGGTGGCTGCCCGTGCCAAGCAGCGTCGTGCCCGTGCCAACCAGCACTACGCCAGCCGTCGCAAGGCCGACATCTCGGGCAACCGCGGCAACTATCGGGGCACCAAGAAGGGACTCATCATCCTCGCCAACTTCAAGGACAAAAAGTTTTCTGCCAGCCATACTCTCGACCTGTACAAGAAGATAGCCAATGCCGAGAACTACAAGGACGATGGCTTCAACGGCAGTATCAAGGACTACTTCAGCGCGCAGAGCGATGGCAAGTTTACCATCGACTTTGACGTGGTAGGGCCTGTAACCCTGTCGCAGAATATGGCTTACTATGGTGGAAATGACTCAGAAGGCAACGACAAGCATCCCGAGCAGATGATTAAGGAAGCCTGTGAGCTTGCCGACGGTTGGGTAGACTTCTCTGACTACGACTGGACCGGTAACGGCGAGGTGGATCAGGTCTATGTCATCTACGCCGGACAGGGTGAAGCCAACGGTGGTAGCGAAGAAACTATATGGCCCCACGCTTATGAACTGGCTGCCGCCAATATAACACTTTCCCTCGACGGTGTCAAAATCAATTCTTACGCCTGCTCAGCTGAGCTGGGCTATTCGGGCATCGACGGTATCGGTACCATCTGCCACGAGTTCTCTCACTGTCTGGGCTATCCCGACCTCTATGACATCTTCTATGAGGGACATTTCGGTATGTCGAGCTTTGACCTCATGGACTCTGCCGGCTACAACGACGACGGCTTCTGCCCCGCCGGCTATACTGCCTATGAGAAATGGATTGCCGGATGGATAGACTACGAGGTGCTCGAAGACGAGAACGTGACGGTCACTGACCTCAAGCCCACCAGCGAGGGTGGCAAGGCATACGTAATATATAATAAAGGCAACCGCAACGAATACTTCATCCTCGAAAACCGTCAGCAGACCAAGTGGGACAAATATATCGAGGCTACAGGTCTGCAGGTTATCCATGTAGACTATGACCCCACCTGCTGGATTAACAATGTGGTCAACTCTACGGGTGAATTCCGTCAGAAAGATGGCTGGACAGCTGACTTCAAGAACGACCACCAGCGCCTCACGCTCGTACATGCCGACAACATTGACGACAGCAAGTACTGGGACAAATACGAGCAGTATTATACCAAGACTACACTCACAGGCGACCTGTTTCCCTACAAGTCAAACAATGAGTTGAGCGACACATCGATACCTTCGTTCGGTCTCTACAACGACAACGAGGACGGTACACGCAACATGGGCCGTCAGGTCAAGGACATTACCGAGAATGACAACGGTACTGTGAACTTCCAGTACAATGCAGCTATCGTGGTAGAACCCACTCCAGAGGGTCAGGTGTTTTATGAGAGCTTTGACAAGTGTGCTGGAACGGGCGGAAACGACGGTACATGGAGTTCTGGCAGCAATGCGCTGGTAACAGACAACGCAGGTTGGGAGTCAGTCTCCCGTGCTGGTGGCTTCAAGTGCGGCAAGTTTGGCTCCTCCAAGAAGAGCGGCTCTGCCACCACACCTTCCTTTGCCCTCAACGGCAAGGCCAAGCTCACCTTCAAGGCTGCGCCTTACGGCAGTGACGCCACCTCGCTCAAGGTGACTTACAACGGCGCCGAGGTAGCTACCCTCACCATGAAGAATGAGGAATGGACCGAGTACAGCATCGACATTACCGGCACCGGTAGCGGCAAGATTACCTTCACCCCTGCCAAACGTATGTTCCTCGATGAGGTGCGCATCGTGGCTGATGGCGTAGGCACCGGCATCGATACTGTCGAGACCACTGGCAAGCCCGTAGACAACCGCGTCTACAACATCCAGGGCCAGTATCTGGGCACCAGCCTCGACAATCTCCCTGCAGGCATCTACATCGTAGGTGGAAAGAAAGTGGTGAAGTAACTACGACACATACAGACACAAAAAAATCCCTTCCGTCACTTATGGCGGAAGGGATTTTTTTTAATGGTAAATTAGTTGCTGAACACGATGTGGTCGTTGGCGACATCGACCGTGATGGGCTTGTCCTTGCTTACGCGCTCAGCCAGCAGCATACGGCTCAGGTCGTTGAGCACGTAGTCCTGGATGGCACGCTTTACGGGGCGGGCGCCAAAGGTGGGGTCGAAGCCCACACGCGACAGATAGTCTATTGCCGCCTTGGTCCAGGTGAGTGTCACGCCCTGCTCGGCAGTCATCTTCTGCAACTTCTGCATCTGCAGTTCCACAATCTTGGAGATTTCCTCCTGCGTGAGCGGATGGAAGGTGATGATGTCGTCGATACGGTTGAGGAACTCAGGACGCATAATCTTGCCCAGCATCTCACGCGTGGCGTTGGAGGTCATGATGATGATGGTATTCTTGAAGTTGACCACGCGGCCCTTGTTATCCGTGAGTCGGCCGTCGTCCAATACCTGCAAGAGGGTGTTGAACACGTCGGGATGGGCCTTCTCTATCTCGTCGAAGAGGACCACGGAATAAGGCTTGCGTCTTACTGCCTCGGTCAGCTGGCCACCCTCGTCGTAGCCCACATATCCTGGAGGCGCGCCGATGAGCCTTGTCACGCTGAACTTCTCCTGATACTCGCTCATATCGATACGCGTCATCATGTTCTCGTCGTTGAAGAGATACTCGGCGAGCGCCTTGGCAAGTTCGGTCTTACCCACACCGGTCGTGCCGAGGAAGATAAACGAGGCGATAGGTCTCTTGGGGTCCTGCAGTCCGGCTCGTGAGCGGCGCACGGCATCGGCGACAGCCTTGATGGCCTCGTCCTGACCCACCACTCTGTGATGGAGCTCGTCTTCGAGATGCAGCAACTTCTCGCGCTCACTCTGCATCATCTTCGACACGGGGATGCCCGTCCAGCGGCTAACCACCTCGGCGATATCGTCGGCAGTGACCTCTTCGCGCACCATAGCGTCGCCGCCCTGGGTGCCCCGCAGCTGCTGCTGGATATGGTCTATGTCGTCCTGGATGCTCTTCAGGCGGCCGTAGCGTATCTCAGCCACACGGCCATAATTGCCCTCGCGCTCGGCCTTGTCGGCCTCAAACTTCAGGTTCTCCATCTCCTGCTTGTCCTGCTGGATCTTGTTGACCAGAGCCTTCTCAGACTCCCACTTAGCCCTGTACTGGCGCTCCTGCTCACCCAGCTGGGCAATCTCCTTGTCCAACTTGTCGAGCGAGTCGTGCAGATTGGCAGCCGCGTCGTCCTCGGTGCCGCTGCCTTGACGGTGCTTGATCTCGCTGCGTATCGCTTCGCGCTCTATCTCAAGCTGCTTCAGATGGCGGTCAATCTCGTCGAGCTCCTCGGGCACCGAGTCGCGCTCCATGCGCAACTTGGCGGCAGCCTCGTCCATCAGGTCTATCGCTTTGTCGGGCAGGAAACGGTCAGAGATGTATCGCTCAGAGAATTTTACGGCTGCGATGCACGCATCGTCCTGGATACGCACCTTGTGGTGGTTCTCATAGCGCTCCTTCAGGCCACGCAGAATGCTGATGGCGTCTATCTCGTCGGGCTCGTCGACCATGACCGTCTGGAAACGGCGTTCGAGCGCCTTGTCCTTCTCAAAATACTTCTGATACTCATTGAGGGTGGTGGCACCGATAGCCCGCAGTTCGCCACGTGCCAAGGCAGGCTTGAGGATGTTGGCGGCATCCATGGCACCTTCACCACCGCCGGCACCCACGAGCGTGTGGATTTCGTCGATGAAAAGGATGATGTTGCCGTCGGCCTGGGTGACCTCCTTGATGACACTCTTGAGTCGCTCCTCAAACTCACCCTTGTACTTGGCACCAGCCACGAGCGCGCCCATGTCAAGCGAGAAGAGCTGCTTGTTCTTCAGGTTCTCCGGCACGTCGCCCCGCACGATACGCTGGGCGAGTCCCTCGACGATGGCGGTCTTGCCCGTACCCGGCTCACCTATCAGGATAGGGTTGTTCTTGGTTCGGCGCGAGAGAATCTGCAGCACGCGGCGTATCTCTTCATCACGGCCTATCACAGGGTCGAGCTTGCCGTTGCGCGCCTTGTCTATGAGGTTCTGCGCATACTTGGCGAGCGCCTGGTAGTTTTCGTCGGCCTGAGCATCGTCGACCTTCTTGCCCTGTCTGAGGGCAGCGATGGCCTTCTCTACCTCGTCCTTGGTCATGCCGGCATCGCGGAGTATGCGTCCTGCCGTGTTCTGGGTCTGCATGATGGCCATGAGTATGGGTTCTATGGCCACGTACTCGTCGCCCATGCGCGCAGCCTCGGCCATAGCCTTCTGCAGTATCTCGTTGGTGGCATTGGTGAAGTAGGGTTCGCCTCCCTGCACCTTGGGCAGATGGGCTATCTCGCTCTCGACGAGCGTTTCAATCTGCTGTGGGTTGACGCCCAGCTTCTGGAAGATGAACTGGGTCACATCCTTACCCTTGTCCATGATACCTGCCAGCAGGTGTACCGGCTCTATGGCTTGATTCTGCGCCATCTGCGCCTTGTTGACCGCGCTCTGCACGGCCTCCTGCGCCTTGATAGTAAATTTGTCAAATGTCATATCGCTTGTTGTTTTAATTATTATCTTTGTTATTGTCACTCATCATGATACAAACTATGTACCTATGCCCGGAAACTGACAAAATGTCAGTCTCGGTCTGCCTTTTTGTCATTTTAGCGACAAAAATCATCGCCGTGGGCAACATTTTCGATGATTTGTTGGGCGATACACCTTATTATTATTATCTTTGTAAGGAATAAAACTTATATCACAACAATAATGAGACGTAATCTACTTATCATCGTTATCATCATGATCGCCATGACCCTGCTGCCAGGCTTCACAGCCACAGCCCGAGCCAAGGCCAAGCATACCTTCAAGATAGAGGGAGGCAACTTCGTCTACGACGGCAAGCCCTTACAGATCCACTCGGGCGAGATGCACTATTCGCGCGTGCCCGCAGCCTACTGGCATCACCGTCTGCGCATGATGAAGGCCCTCGGACTCAACGCCGTGGCCACCTACGTCTTCTGGAACTACCACGAGACCGCACCCGGAGTGTGGGACTGGACCACTGGTAACCGCAACATACGCGCCTTCCTCAAGGCAGCTGCCGACGAGGGCATGATGGTCATCCTGCGTCCCGGTCCCTATGCCTGTGGCGAGTGGGAGTACGGCGGCTATCCCTGGTGGCTCAGCACCGTGCCCGAGATGAAGATACGCACACAGAACAAAGCATTCCTTGACTCGTGCCGCACCTACATCGACCAGCTCGCAGTCCAAGTGCGCGACTTCCAGATAACCAAGGGCGGTCCCATCGTCATGGTACAGGCTGAAAACGAGTTCGGCTCGTACGTCAGCCAGCGCAAGGACATCCCCCTCGATGTGCACAGACAGTATAGTGCCGCCATCAGTCAGCAGCTTATCGACGCCGGCTTCGACATCCCCATGTTTACCAGCGATGGCAGCTGGCTCTTTGAGGGTGGAGCCATTGAGGGCGCTCTGCCCACATGCAATGGCGAAAACAATATCAACACCATCAAGAAGAAGGTAGACGCCTATCACGGCGGAGTGGGTCCCTACATGGTGGCAGAGTTCTATACCGGTTGGCTCGACCACTGGAACGAGCCTTTCCAGAAGGTCAGCTCCGATGCCTTTACCAAGCAGATGCAGAAGTATCTCGATGCCGGCATCAGCTTCAACTTCTACATGGTGCATGGTGGCACCAACTTCGGCTTCACCTCGGGTGCCAACTATACCAAGGACATCCGTCTGCAGCCCGACCTCACCAGCTACGACTACGATGCCCCCATCAGTGAGGCAGGATGGGCTACACCCAAGTATGAGGCCATCAGAAAGATACTGATGCAGTATAACAAGGATGTGCCGGCAGTGCCCGAGCGCATACCTGTCATCACGCTGCCCCAAATACGTCTCACCCAGACCCAGAACCTCTTTGACCGCATCGAGGGGATGACGCCTGTGGAGTGTGACACCATGCCCACATTCGAGGCGCTCGGCCAGGGCCACGGATACGTGCTCTACCGCCGCCACTTCAACCAGCCCATCGCCGGAGTGCTCAAGGCCGACGGCATTGCCGACTATGGCATCGTCTATGTCAACGGCGAGAAGGTGGGCGAGCTCAACGCCGTCACCGGCGTAGACAGCCTGGAGGTCGAGGTACCCTTCAACAGCACCCTCGACATCCTGGTCGAGAATATGGGACGCATCAACTATGGTGCCCGCATCTCCGAGAGCTTCAAGGGCTTTGTGCGCCCCATCACCATCAACGACAACCCCATCGAGGGTGAGTGGAAGATGTATTGTCTGCCCATGAGCGAGGCTCCTGTGCTGGCTGCTGGCGACCACGGCTATGCCAAGGGTCTGCCCGTAATCTATCAGGGTCAGTTTGATGTAGCCAGCCCCGGCGACACCTTCCTCGATATGGAAGAGTGGGGCAAGGGTATCGTCTTTGTCAACGGTGTCAATCTGGGCCGTTACTGGAAGGTGGGTCCCCAGCAGACCCTCTATCTGCCAGGTTGCTTCCTGAAGAAGGGCAAGAACGATATCGTAATCTTTGAGCAGCAGAACGATGTGCGCCACGACCATGTGAGCGGCATCGATACCCCCAAGCTCGATATTCTCAAGAAATAGAAGATATTCGGATAGATTAAAGTTTTCATAATTTGTGCCTTCTCCCGTTGTGAAACGCGAGAGGGCTTTTTTGTGTACGCTCGGCAGGAGGGTGGATAGGATTGTGCGCACGGCCACGTATAGATTAGCCCCGCGATTGCCCCCTTGTTTCCTGCTGCGGGTAACGCCTTCGGCTAACCGCAACTCTTACAGAGTAGCTATACCTTATTATATATATACCCAGGGTAGAGGTGCTGCACCCCTCAACCCTGGGCTATGAAATCGCAACTCCTTCAGAGTTGCCAGGGGTGCGTCCCGTCCACCATAAGTCCCATCCTAACCTTCCCCACGGGGAAGGAAAAAAGCCCAAATGATCTCCATATTCCAATCTTTTTCAAGGAACGGAGCGCAATCATAACCCCCTAAAGTACAGCGAGAATGAATTCCCGCCCCTTGGGGGATGGTTAGGGAGGGGCCTACAATCAGCTGTTTTTTTACCGCCAACGGCGGACTTTTTTTACGGGCACCGGCCGCTTTTTGAACCATGCCGGCTGTTGTCGTCATGCAAAGCATGGCGTTGGGGATGGTGGCGACGACAAGGAGGAAAACGAGTTTCCCGACTGGTGTCACCGACAGCCACAAAAAGGCGAAGCCGACAACAGCCGCCATGGCTTTTTGTGTTTATATCAACTTATTACATAAGTAGGTAATAATGGATTAACCCCGCAATTGGCCTCCCGCAAGCAGCGGCAACTCTGGAGGAGTTGCGTTTCCCCAGCCCAGGGTTGCGGGCGAAGCACGCTACCCTGGGTAAGCGACCAACTAATATAGCTACTCTGTAAGAGTTGCGCTTAGCCGTAGGCGTTACCAGCCTTTCAACCCATTACTATGTCCCCTTATATATATAAATAGTATAGGGGGAAACGCAATTATTTTCTGATTAGTCCCCGTGGTTCTGGAATTGCGCAAATTTTGCGCTAAAAATTACCTGCTGTAACGCAATTTTCACCTTAAAAAGTTTTTTGGTCTCATAATTAATTGTAAATTTGCATCAGCATCATCTTAATAATTGATAAAATATGAGTAAAAAATGTAGTTTAACATTACTCTTTTTCTTGCTTTTCATGCCTTTGTCTCTTTTGGCACAAGAGATAACGGTCAAGGGAAAAGTCTCTGAGAAAGGTACTGGCGAACCCTTGCCGGGCGCAAGCGTAGTAGTCCAGAAATCCACAAAGGGTGTTATGACCGACGTTGATGGTGGCTATGAAATCAAAGTCAAGCCAACCGACAAACTTGTGTTCTCCTACGTAGGTATGGAGGACAAAGTCGTTACCGTGGGAAACCAGACAGTTATCAATGTAGAGCTTGCCCCCAAGGGCAACGAGCTTGACGAGGTAACGGTAGTAGCCTACGGTAAGCAGAAGAAGGAAAGTATCGTGAGCTCTATCACCACGGTAAACGCCAAAGATCTGCGTGTGCCGTCGAGCAACCTTACCCAGTCTTTTGCCGGTAACATCGCCGGTATGATTGCTTACACACGTTCGGGTGAGCCTGGTCAGGACAACACCGACTTCTTCGTTCGTGGTGTGACAACCTTTGGTGAGGGTGGTTCCAACCCACTTATTCTTATCGATAACATCGAGCTGACATCTGCCGACCTTAACCGTCTGCGTCCCGATGATATCGAGAGTTTCTCTATCCTGAAAGACGCCTCTGCAGCTGCCCTCTATGGTGCCCGCGGTGCTAACGGTGTAATCCTCGTTACCACCAAGCGCGGTGAGGAAGGTCCCGCCAAGATCTTCGGCCGTATTGAGCACTCTTTCCAGAGCCCTCTCCGCAAGGTTGAGTTGGCTGACCCTGTAACCTATATGCAGTGTTACAACGACGCTTTGATTTCTCGCGGTTCGCTGAATATTGATGACCTCGTCTACAGCCAGGACAAGATTGAGCAGACTGGTAAGCCCGGTGCCAACCGTCTTATCTATCCTGCCAACGACTGGTACAACATGCTGTTCAAGAACGTATCTCACAGTACCCGTGCCGATGTTTCTATCCGCGGTGGTGGTAAGGTGGCTACCTATTATATCTCTGGTGCCTATACTCAAGATGGCGGTATGCTGAAGGTGGACCATCGCAACAGCTTCAACAACAATATCGACAGTAAGAAATACACCATGCGTGCCAACGTGGATGTCAATGTTACCAAGACCACCAAGGTGGGCCTGCGCCTTACCGGCAACTTTGACGACTACACCGGTCCGATGTCGTCTGGTAATGACATGTTTGTCAATGTTATGCACGCCGACCCCGTACTCTTCCCCGCTTACTATCCTATGGATGAAGAGCACAAGGGTATCAAGCACATCATGTTTGGTAACTACCTCGATGGTCGTTACATCAACCCCTACGCCGAGATGGTACGCGGTTACAAGGACTACCAGCGTTCACAGATGATCGCTGCCTTGCAGCTCGATCAGGACTTGAGCTTCATCACCAAGGGTCTGAAGTTCACCACCCTGTTCAACCTCTCTCGTCTCTCTGACTTCGGAATCAAGCGCTACTTCCAGCCTTATTGGTACACTCTCGGTGAGTATGACTCTTACACAGGCGAATACCACATTACTCGTCTGAACGAAAATGGTACTGACTATCTTACTTATAATGAAGATGCCAAGAACGTGGTTAACACCATGTACTGGGAAAGCCGTCTGTACTGGAACCGCACCTTTGGAAAGCACTCTCTCGGTGCGCTTACCGTATTCACCACTCGCGAGGAGCGCAAGGCCAATGCTGGTACTCTCCAGCTCTCTCTGCCTTCACGCAACGTGAGCCTCGCAGGTCGTTTCACTTATGGTTATGATGACCGCTACTTCGCTGAGTTCAACTTCGGTTACAACGGTTCTGAGCGTTTCTCCTCTGAGCATCGTTGGGGTTTCTTCCCATCAGTAGGTCTCGGCTGGTTGGTATCTAACGAGAAGTTCTTCCAGCCTCTTACCAATGTCATCAGCAAACTGAAGCTCCGTGCTTCTTATGGTCTCGTGGGTAATGACAAGATTGGTGGTTCCAAGAACCGTTTCTTATATCTCTCAGAGATGTTAATGAATAATACCGGTGTAAAGTCTTATTTTGGTGAAAACCTTCAGACTTCATCTAATGGTATTACCTTCAAGCGTTATGCAAACTCAGCCATCACTTGGGAGCGCGCCAAGAAGCAGAACTACGCTATAGAGCTCTCTCTCTTCGGTGACCTTGACATCATCGCCGAGTACTACCGTGAGAAGCGTACCGATATCTATATGACACGTGCCGATATTCCTTCTACAATGGGTCTGCAGACCTCTATCGGTGCCAACATCGGTGAGGCAACTGCCCACGGTGTGGACATCCAGGTAGAGTATCGCAAGAACTGGAACAAGGACCTCTGGACATCTGCCCGCGGTAACTTCACATTTGCCCGCAGTAGATATGATGTATACGAGGAGCCTACTTACAAGGAAGGCTATCGCCAGCACGCTGGTCGCAGCATCAAGCAGAAGTGGGGTTATATCGCTGAGCGTCTGTTCGTTGATGACGAAGAGGCTGCCAACAGCCCCTCACAGGCTGCTTTCGGTTCACAGTATGGCGGTGGTGACATCAAGTACACCGATGTCAATAAGGACGGTGTAATCAATGAGGCTGATATGGTGCCAATCGGTAATCCTACTTCACCTGAATTCATCTACGGTTTCGGTTTTTCTGTAGGTTACAAGGGCTTCGACCTCTCTATGTTCTTCCAGGGCCTCGCCAATGAGTCATTCTGGATTAATGCCGGTGGTTTCTCTACTACCAATGAAGAGACCAAGGGTGGTTTGGCTCCATTCTACAAGAACACCCAGCTGCTCAAGGCCATCGCCGACGACCACTGGAGCGAGAGCAACCGCAATCTCTACGCATTCTGGCCCCGTCTGAGCACTTATCTCAACAACAACAATACCCAGCCCAGCACTTGGTGGATGCGCGACGGTTCGTTCATTCGTCTCAAGCAGTTGGAATTTGGTTATACCGTTCCTCGTAACCTCACCAAGAAGTGGCACATGGAGAGCCTGCGCTTCTATGTATCGGGTAGTAACCTCCTCAACTGGAGCAGCTTCAAGATGTGGGATCCCGAGCAGGGCTCTTCTGCACTGAACTATCCTCTGCAGCGCACTATCAATGTCGGTCTGAATGTTACATTCCAATAAATAGCAATCATTATGATAAAGATATTCAATAAAATCAAGATTTCGGTAATGGCTGCCGTTGTTGCTCTGATGGGTCTTACGGCGTGCAACGATTACCTTGATGTAGTACCCGATGGTGGCGACCCTACTTTACCTGATGCGTTCGCCCTTCGTTCGGTAGCCTATCGTTACCTCGGTACCTGCTATAGCTATATGCCTAAGGATGGTACCGGCAGCGACCCTGCTATGCTGGGTAGCGACGAGCTCGTGGACCTCTATCCCCGTACCACAGGCAAGTATTTCAGTACCAGTATGACCATGATTGCCCGTGGTTATCAGAACAAGTCAACTGTTTATGGTGATGATTGGCATTCTCTCTTTACCGGTATTCGTGATTGCGACAACCTGATTGACAATGTTGATTTGGTTCCCGATATGAACCAGGAAGAGAAGAACCAGTGGAAGGCCGAGGCTCGTTTCCTCAAGGCTTACTACCACTTCTGCCTTATCCGCAAGTGGGGTGCTATCCCTGTGGTTAAGCACAGTCTGCCTATGGACGCCAGTGTCGAGGATGTACGTGTATATCGCGATCCTATCGATACTTGCTTCAACTTCGTGCTCAGCGAACTCGATAAGGCCATCCCTGACCTTGCAGAGTCATTCTCCAATACCGAGTATGGTCGCATCACCAAGGCTATCGGTTATGCGTTCAAGGCACGTGTAGCCTGCTACGCCGCCAGTCCTCTCTTCAATGGCAACGATGACCAGAAGAACCTCGTAGACAAGCGTGGTGTGCAGCTCTTCCCCACTAAGACCGAAGAGCAGAAGCTCGAGCGTTGGCAGTATGCCGTTGACGCTTGTAAGGCTGCCATCGAGGAGTGTCAGAAGATTAACCTCAAGCTCTATGAGGGCGAGGATATCCTCTATCGTATGAATGATACGCTGAAGACCGACCTCATTCTCCGTGGCGCTATGTGCGAGAGATGGAACTCTGAGCTCATCTGGGGTAATACCCAGTCTTGGACTGCCGAGCGCATCAACTGGCAGGTTATGGGTTGTGTCAACCTGCAGTACGAGGATAATCCCCAGTTTACAGGTGCCCTAACTGGTTATCGCTGCTTCGGTGTGCCATTGAAGGTGGCTGAAGAGTTCTATTCTAAGCATGGTGTCCCAATCGCTGTTGACAAGGATCGTCAGGCAGGTTGGAATGAAATGGAAATCAAGCGTGGCGACGAGCAGAACCAGTTCTATCTCGAGCGTGGCTATGAGACTGTGAAGCTCAACTTCGACCGCGAACCTCGATTCTATGCCTTCTTGGGCTTCGACGGTGGCAAGTGGCTCGGCCAGCTTACCGATGCTGAGTACAACGACCTGACCTCTGACAAGGTGAAGAAGGTCAAGTGCCGCGTAGGACAGTATGCCGCCAAGGCAGGTGCCAACGTAGGTCCTGTGACAGGCTACTTCCCCAAGAAGACCTTCCCCTACAAGAACCGTGTCAATGCAGCCAACGGTACTACCAATATATCTTCTACTTGGTTCCCTTATCCTATCATGCGTCTTGCCGACCTCTATCTGCTCTATGCCGAGGCCATTAACGAACTTGAAGGTCCTAACGGTGCCCACAGTACCGACCTCTTCTATTATATCAACGCTGTTCGCGAGCGTGCCAAGATTCCAGATGTCAAGACTGCTTGGGATGACTACAGCACCAACCCCGGTTACTACAATACCCAGACTGGTATGCGCGCCATCATCCATCAGGAGCGTATGAACGAGCTCGCTTTCGAGAGCCAGCGTTTCTGGGATATCCGTCGTTGGAAGGAAGGTCCAACTGAGTACAATAAGAACATCTATGGTTTCAATATCGCAGGTGCTTCTGCCGAAGACTATTACAAGAAGACCCTCGTATTCGAGCAGCCCTTCTTGGTACGCGATTATTTCTGGCCCATCAGTACGTACAACATGGAGCACAACCCCAATTTGATTCAGAACACTGGTTGGTAAACTAATATTAGACATTATACGATTATGAAGAAATTATTATTATCGTTCAGCATATTGCTCCTGTCTGCTATGGCTATCTCCAGCTGTAGCGACGGAGACAGAATTGATCAGCGCGGAGGCTTACCCTTGCCCCAGCAGCCCAAGATAGTAGACGTTAAGTCTGTTCCTGGTGGTGCCGTGCTGAAATTCCAGATTCCCGATGACCCATACCTCAAGGGCATCGTGGCTACCTATGAGCGCAATGGTGCCATGGTAGAGTCTCGTATCTCCCGTTATCTTGACACCTTGATGGTTGAAGGCTATGCCGACCTCCAGGAGCATGCTGTAGAGGTACGCAGCTTCAACGCCGACGATGTGAAGTCAGAGGCACAGACCGTAAAGATTACTCCTCTCGAGGCACCAGTCAATACTGCCAGCTTTGAGTTCTTCGAGGCTTTCGGTGGTTTCAAGGTAAAGATTAAGAACAATCCTACCAAGGCTACTCTCGCCCTCGTGGTTCAGGCCGATACCTTGAATGCCGACCAGGACCTCACCTACGAGCAGCGCAAGTGGAAGGACGTTTCTACGCTTTTCATGTCGAGCGACTCGGTTATGCTCACACGCCGCAACATGTCGGCTGTGCCCACCGTGCTTTCTGCTTATCTGCGCGACAGCTACGGCAACACCTCTGAGCGCCAGCTTATCAAGATTACTCCTAAGGCCGAGACTGAACTTGACAAGAGCAAGTTCAAGTATTACCCTGTTGCCGACGACAACTTTGTCAACGACCCCAATGGTGGTGGTGTTGCCGCACTCTGGGACAAGGCGACTACCGGTACTGGCAGATTCTTCGTTGCCGCTAAGGGTTGTCCTATCCCCACATGGCTTACCATCGACCTCGGTGTAGGCGAAGAGGGTACCGTGCTTAGCCGTATCAAGACTTATCCACGTTCCGACTACGATGTATTCCAGGGTGGTAACATCCGTCAGTGGGAGTTCTGGGGTATCTATGACGACCCCAAGGAAGACCTTACCAAGAATCCTTGCGCGAAGACCGACCCCGACTACCAGCAGCGTCATGGCTTCAGCCGTGGTTGGGTGATGTTGGCTAAGGGTGAGCAGTACAAGCCCTCTGGCTATGCTCCCGACGGCACTGTCGATGGATGGACTCCTGAGGACCGTGAGTATTATCTCTACAATACCGAGTATGAGGTAGACAATACCAATGAGCTTACTCCTAACGCTTACGACAAGATTCGCTACCTGCGTCTCGTAGTGGTCAATACCTTTGCCACTTACCAGTATCCCGCTACATCGGGTGCATGGTTTATCGGTGAGATCACACCATGGGGACAGGTGAACAAATAATAACTCTTAAAACGTTAAAGCAATGAGAAAACTATTATATATATCGTTGATAGCCGCACTCTTAGGTAGCTTTACCTCTTGTAAGGATCAGGATGATATCTACAAGGAGTGGGTAGTACCTGGCGGCAGCATTTATCCCGAGAAGGCCAATGGACTCAGAGCTATTCTGGGTTCAGGCAGAGTTCAGCTCAAGTGGGCTGCTCCCAAAGACCCAGCCGTTAAGCGCGCTGTCATCACATGGGACAATGGCGAGAAGTCACGTGAGATTAGTTATGCTGACTTTGAGGGACAGGACAGCATCCTTGTCGAGATTAACGACCTCAAGGAGCAGAGCCACTCTTTCACTATCACCAACTATGATGCCGAGAACCACGTTTCCATGACTTCCGAGAAGTCAGCTTCACCCTATGGCGCCATCTGGCTCTCTACCCACGCAGAGCGTACCATCAAGTCGGCCGAGATGAAAGGCGCTGATGCCAACGTAGCCCTTGGCTTCGGTACCAACGAGATGGTGGCTACCAAGTTCCGTTACCTCAACGCCGACGGCGAATGGGTTATCACCGAGCCCGTACCCAGTGCCCAGGCGAGCACAGTCTTTGCCAACGCCAAGGGTGGTGTGCGTTACCAGTACAGTTCTGGTTACTGCCCTGCCGAAGGTCTTGACACCATCTGGAATGACTGGAGCAAGAGTCCTACACCCATCGCCAGCCGCTTAGACCCCTCTGAGTGGGAAGTTACAGCCACTGGCTGGAACGCTGCGACACCTCCCAGCAAGGTATTCGACGGACTTGTTACTACCGACATGACCAAGGCATGGGTTTGGAATAACGGTGGCAAGTGGCCGGTTGTCCTCCAGATTGATATGAAGAAGTCTTCATACGTTATCAACCGTATGGTTGTACACAACTTCTTGGCCGGCAACATGGGTAAGCGTCGTCTGTACAACGTGTCTTACTTCTTCGGCGACGAGCCTTTCAACCTTGACCCAGGTTCTGCTTATGCCTCTCCATCTGGCACCCCATGGCCTATCGCTACTGAGCCTACTTTTGCCAAGGCCAAGTACTGGCGTGGCACCACCTTCTGGAATGGTGATGCTTCTCACAACGAGAACGCCAATGGTACTCAGTGTCGCTACATTGCCATGGTAATGCACAATAGCCGCGCAAGCACTCAGATTGCTTGTCAGGAGATTGAGGTTTATGGCTATGACATGGAAGCCGAATAATACACCTTATTATATAATATAGATTAGAAGAGTCCCGATGACCATGAGCGTCATCGGGACTTTTTTGATGGTTGGTGCGTTGGCATTTTATCTTTTCTCAGTAATAAATACTGTTAAGATGGCGGTTTTTACGCAGAAATGGAGTAATTTTGCCATCGCAAACAACAAATTTAACATTATACTGACAATGAAAAAGATTAGAGCCGCCGTAGTAGGTTACGGCAATATCGGTCATTACGCCGTGCAGGCCCTCGAAGCCGCCAAGGATTTCGAGATAGCTGGCATCGTGCGTCGTCAAGGCAACACAGACTGCCCATTGGAACTTACTCCTTACGAGGTAGTAGATGATATCTCCCTGCTCCACGATGTAGATGTGGCTATTCTCGCCACGCCTACACGTTCTTGCCCCGACTATTCAGCCAAGATAGTGGCTATGGGCATCAATACCGTCGACAGTTTTGATATCCATACCAGCATCCTCGACTATCGCCGCAAGCAGATGGAAAACTGCAAGAAGGCAGGCCGTGTCAGCGTCATCGCTGCCGGATGGGACCCAGGTTCCGACTCCGTAGTGCGCGTGCTCATGGAGAGCCTTGCCCCCAAAGGACTCAGCTATACCAACTTCGGTCCCGGCATGAGTATGGGTCACTCTGTCTGCGTGCGTAGCAAGGAGGGTGTACGCAATGCCCTCTCTGTCACCATTCCCCTCGGCGAAGGCATCCATCGCCGTATGGTCTATGTAGAGCTCGAAGACGGAGCCACCCTCGAGCAGGTTACTGCCGAGATCAAGGCCGACCCCTATTTCGCCAACGATGAGACCCATGTCTTCGCCGTAGCCTCTGTCGATGATGTGCGCGATATGGGCCATGGTGTCAACCTCGTGCGCAAGGGTGTGAGCGGTAAGACCCCAAACCAGCGTTTCGAGTTCAATATGAGCATCAATAACCCTGCCCTCACCGCTCAGGTGCTTGTCAATGTGGCTCGCGCCACTATGCATCTGCAGCCCGGTTGCTACACCATGCCCGAGATACCCGTTATCGACATGCTCGCTGGCGACCGTGAGGAGATTATCGGTCATCTGGTATAAGCAGAAAACAACGGAAAACGAATCATAATGAATCGCAAAACTTATCTTATGCTTGCCTCCGTGATGGCGGCAGTGGTAGTGGCGCTGCTCATCAGTGCGCGTCCTGCCGATGAAATCATGACCCATAAGGGCAACACCACCATCGTCAACACCACCCAGTTGGGTGCGCAGGTGCGTGGCTTCAAGGGCGCCACTCCCGTGTTGATACACATCGAGAAAAACAAGGTGGTCAAGGTAGAGGCTCTGCCCAACAGAGAGACTCCCAAGTTCTTCGCCCGTGCCAAGGCTGTGCTCCAGCAGTTTGAGGGGCTTACAGTGGCCAAGGCCCAGAAGGCCGAGGTCGATGGCGTCAGCGGCGCCACCTTCAGTTCCAATGCGCTCACCAAGAACGTCAAGCTCGGACTGGAGTATTACAAGAAGCACAAGAAGTAACCAGACAGTATTGGTAACGCCCATACCGCCCTATTTCATACAGCGTGGCAAGGATTGAGTTCCCTGCCACGTTTTTTTTATTGGTGTGGGGGAGGGAGGTGCATTGTGAGCCCCTCCCCAGCTCTCACCAAGGGATGGAAATCCATTCCCGTTGTGTTTAAGTAGGTTATGGTTACGCTCCTTTTCTTGAATAAGGCTGGAATGGGGCCTTTGTTTTGGCTTTTTCCTTCCCCTTGGGGAAGGTTAGGATGGGGCTTGTGGTTGATGGTACGCACCCCTGGCAACTCTGTAGGAGTTGCGATTACAAAGCCCAGGGTTGAGGTGCGTAGCGCCTCTACCCTGGGTATAAATATAATAAGGTGTAGCTACTCTGTAAGAGTTGCGATTAGCCGAAGGCGTTATTCTCAATCTGATATTATCCGTCTACCCATTCCTGCCCATCATCCTGCTGCGGGTAACGCCTACGGCTAAGCGCAACTCCTACAGAGTTGCCAGGTTAGTGGGGTGCTTACCCAGGGTAGCGGACTTCGCCCGCAACCCTGGGCTTGGGAAACGCAACTCCTACAGAGTTGCTGCTGCTTGCGAGGGGTTCATTCGCGGGGTTAATCTATAATTGGCTACTTATGTAATGGGTTGAAATAAACACAAAAAGCCATGGCGCCTGTTGTCGTCTTCGCCTTTTTGTGGCTGTCGGTGACGGCAGTCGGAAAACTCGTTTTCCTCCTTGTCGTCGCCGCCATCCCCAACGCCATGCTTTGCATGACGACAACAGCCGGCATGGTTCAAAAAGCGGCCTTTGGCCGTAAAAAAAGGCCGCCGTTGGCGGTAAAAAAATAGCTGATTGTAAGCCCCTCCCTAACCCTCCCCAAGGGGCGGGAATTCGTTCTTCTTGTGTTTGAGGAGGTTGTGGCGCACACCTTCCCCTTGGGGAAGGCTGGGATGGGGCCTTCTTTTGGGCTTTTTTCCTTCCCCGTGGGGAAGGTTAGGATGGGGCCTATGGTGGACGGGACGCACCCCTGGCAACTCCTACAGAGTTGCCGCTGCTTACGGAGTGTACCCAAGAAGCCCCTCTCTGGCTCTCTACAAAGGGAGAGAATTGAGCCCCTCTCCAAACCTTCGCCATGGGGTGTGAGTTCATTCTCGTTGTGTTTGAGGAGGTCGTGGCGCACACCTTCCCCTCGAGGAAGACTGGGGTGGGGCTTTACTTTGCCACCGCCGTGACCCTGTCGGCTGGCTCGTATCTTATGATACGTGGGCTCGTGCCTTATGTTACGTGGCCACGTGCCTTATGTTACGAGAGTTCGTGCCTTATGATACGACGTTGGCGGTGTGGTCTCCTCGCTCCCCGTCTTCCCTTCCGCGCTCCGCAGTGCTATCTACTGCGACGCAACCATCCTCTCGTTGCCTACCAATTTCATCCCAATATGCAAAAACATGGCGGGGGATGGCGTTTTAACCGCTAAAAATGTGTAAATTTGTAGTCACAATGATCATAAACCTACTTATTGAGTTGTTAAACTTATCCACTGTCATGAAACAAAGAATCTACACATTGACACTCCTGCTCATGGCTTTTGCCCTGGGCGCTATGGCGCAACTCCGTTTGCCCGCCATCATTTCAGACCACATGGTGATTCAGCGCGGCGAGCCCGTACACGTTTGGGGATGGGCTGCCCAAGGTCAGAATGTTACAGCCACCCTCGCCGGACACAAGGCTACCGTGCGCACCGGCAAGGACGGCCGCTGGAGTCTCTATCTCCCCGCCATCAGCGCCGCCGGACCTCACACCCTCACTGTCTCAGCCGGCAAGGAGAGCCTCTCCGTGACCGACATCCTCGCTGGCGAGGTGTGGATGACCAGTGGCCAGTCCAATATGGACTTCCGTCTGCGCAGCATCGACCGTGCCGACGACGAGATTAGCCATGCCACTAATGCCAGCATACGCCTCTTTGAAATCAACCACGCCCTGGCGAGCCGTCCTGCCGACGATGTGAGTGGTCACTGGGCTGTGACCACCCCCGAGGCTGCCGACTGCTTCACCGCCGTGGGCTACCTCTTCGCCAAAGAGCTCAATGCGGCGCTCGGCTGTCCTGTGGGCATCGTCAACGCCAGTTGGGGCGGCACCCAGATTGAGAGCTGGATGACCATGGGGTCGATAGACCGTTTCCCCAAGTATACCCAGCTCATGGAGCAGCTCCGCTCTGACGCCTTCCGTGCCAACGAGCTGCGCGGACTTGCCAACGACGCCCGCTTCGAGCGTGAGGTGGCTGCCGATCGTGGCGAAGCCGAAGGCTGGTATGCCCCCTCTTACGACAAGAGTCACTGGCAGCCCCTCGCCATGCCCGGCCTGTGGGCCGACGCGCCTCTCGCCCGGATGGACGGCGTGGTCTGGACCACTGCTAAGTTCACCGTGCCCGACTCCCTCGCCGGCCGCGAGGCTCTGCTCTCCCTCGGTTTCATCGACGATGCCGATGTGACCTGGGTCAACGGCCACTGTGTGGGTGCCACCCGTGGCTATGCCGTCAAGCGTCGTTACCAGATACCTGCCGGTGTGCTCCATGCCGGCGACAACGAGCTGACGGTCAAGGTCATCGACGACCACGACGGTGGCGGATGCTATGGCTCAGCCAGCCTCTTCTATGTCCAGGTGGGCAGCCGTCGTCTCTCTATCCTCAATCATCCATGGAGCTACTGCGTGTCGGTAGAGAAGGACAACAGCGGTTTCCGCAGCTACTTCTCCAACGACTTCCCCTCACGTATATATAATGGTATGGTCGCCCCCGTGGCTCCCTATCCCGTCAAGGGCATCGTCTGGTATCAGGGCGAAGCCAATACCGAGCGCCCCGGCGAATACCGCGACCTCTTCCCAGCCATGATTGACGGCTGGCGACAGGCTCGTCAGCGTCCGGAGCTGCCATTCTACTGGGTGCAGTTGCCCAACTTCATCGCCACGCCCAAGAACGACCTTGCCGGACTGCGCGATGCACAGACTTCGGCCCTCTCCCTTGCCCATACGGGGCAGGCGGTGACTATCGACGTGGGCAATCCCACCGACGAACATCCCCTCGACAAGCATACCGTAGCCCGCCGCCTTGCCCTCCATGCCCTGCACAACGACTATGGCCATAGCGACCTCGTCTGCCAGAGTCCTCGTGCCACCGGCGTTACCCGCCAGGGCGACGGCACCATCCTGGTCACCTTCAGCCATGTGGCCCAGGGTCTGCAGTGTCATGACCGCTATGGCTATCTCTGCGGATTTGCCGTCATCGACGCCCAGGGCAAGCGCCATTGTGTCAAGGCCGAGATAGCCGGCACCGACAGCGTGCGTCTGCTCACCACTCCCAGCCTCGCAGTGACCACGGTGACCTACGGCTGGGAAAACAATCCCGAAGACGCCAACCTCTTTGGTTCGACAGGACTGCCCGCCACACCCTTCATGATGAAGATAGGGCAGGGGAAGTGAGTGGAAATATAAAAAACAGAAGATTGTTTTGTATTCTCTTCAGTTTGCACTACCTTTTGATAAGTTAGGCGGCGTCTCAACAATGCAAAATGAAAAATCTTATGCTTTTTCTTTGCATTGTCTTCGACTTGCACTACCTTTGCATAAATCATAACATTACTAATATATACTACAATGACAGAAAAAGAGAAAGACGCGGTGCAGCTGCCCGACAACGCTTTTCGTGAACTTCACGACGGCGAGGAGTACAAGCCCATTATGGGTCCTGAAAAGACCATTCCCGAAGTCACAGCATGGAGTGTGACGTGGGGATTGTTGATGGTAGTGCTGTTCTCGGCTGCTGCCGCCTATCTGGGATTGAAGGTTGGTCAGGTATTCGAGGCCGCCATCCCTATCGCCATCATCGCCATCGGCTTATCGTCGGCCACCAAGCGCCGCAACGCCATGGGCGAGAATGTTATCATCCAGAGCATCGGAGCCTGTTCGGGCGCTGTGGTAGCCGGAGCCATCTTTGTGATGCCCGCCATCTATATGCTTGACCTCCAGGCCGACTTCCTGCGCGTATTCATCGCTTCGTCGTTGGGTGGTATCCTCGGCATCCTCTTCCTCATACCTTTCCGCAAGTATTTCGTCAAGGATATGCACGGCAAATATCCCTTCCCCGAAGCCACTGCCACCACCCAGGTGCTCGTGTCGGGTGCCAAGGGAGGCAGCCAGGCCAAGCCCCTGCTCGTGGCTGGTCTCATCGGTGGACTCTACGACTTCATCGTCGCCACCTTTGGTCTGTGGAACGAGAACTTCACCTCGCGTGTAGTGACATGGGGTCAGCAGCTTGCCGACCATGCCAAGCTCGTCTTCAAGGTCAATACCGGTGCTGCCGTCCTTGGTCTGGGCTACATCATCGGTCTGCGCTATGCCGCCATCATCTGCTTCGGTTCGCTTGCCGTGTGGTGGCTTATCGTTCCGGGTATGGCTTTGCTTTTCCCCGACATCGTCCTCAACCAGTGGGATCCCAATATTGTCACTCCTGTGGGTGAAATGACTCCCGAAGCCATCTTCAAGGCCTACGGCCGTTCCATCGGTATCGGTGGCATCGCCATGGCTGGCGTGATAGGCATCATCAAGAGCTGGGGCATCATCAAGAGTGCCGTCGGCCTTGCCGCCCGCGAGATGAAGGGCAAGGGCGCTGGCGCCGAAGAGGTAGTGCGCACCCAGCGCGACATCTCGTTCAAGATTATCGCCATCGGCTCGGTGCTCACCCTTATGGTTACCTTCGCCTTCTTCTATGCCGGCGTGATGGACTTCAACCTCACCCATGCCGTGGTAGCCATCCTGCTGGTTGCCGTGATAGCCTTCCTCTTCACCACTGTGGCAGCCAATGCCATAGCCATCGTCGGTAGCAATCCCGTATCGGGCATGACGCTCATGACCCTCATCCTCGCCTCGGTAGTGATGGTGGCTGTGGGTCTCAAGGGCAATGCCGGTATGCTCGCAGCCCTCCTTATGGGTGCCGTGGTATGTACCGCCCTCTCTATGGCAGGCAGTTTTGTCACCGACCTCAAGATAGGTTACTGGTTGGGTACCACTCCCAAGAAGCAGGAGACCTGGAAATTCCTCGGCACCATCGTGTCGGCAGCCACTGTAGCCGGCGTGATGATCGTGCTCAACAAGACCTACGGCTTCCAGAGCGGCAAGCTCGCCGCACCCCAGGCCAACGCCATGGCAGCCGTCATCGCTCCGCTCATGAACGGTCAGGGGGCGCCCTGGTTGCTCTACGGCATCGGCGCCGTCATCGCCCTCGTTCTCGACCGTTGCAAGATTTCAGCCCTTGCCTTTGCCCTGGGTATGTTTATCCCCATGGAACTCAATATCCCCCTCCTCGTGGGTGGCGCCGTCAACTGGTTTGTCACTACCCGTTCGCAGGATGCTGAGGTCAACAAGGCCCGTGGCGAGAAGGGTACCCTGCTTGCCAGCGGATTTATCGCCGGTGGTGCCCTGATGGGCGTAGTGAGCGCTCTGCTCAAGTTTGGCGGCATCGAGTTCAACTACGACGCCTGGTGGGCCAACCACCTGAGCGAGCTCCTGTCTCTGGCTGCTTACCTCTTGCTCATTACCTATTTCATCATAGCCACCCGCACCACCAAGAAGGCCTGATGCGGGGCAGGCTTCAATCGTTGACGATATGAACACCTCTTCCTTATCCTTTGCCGTCCGCACTGGCATGCTGCTCATGGTCGCCCTGCTTGTGACCATGAGCACCAGCGCTGCGGCCCGGCGCTATGCCAAGATTTCCCGTGCCTGGGTAGAGCACGATGTCATCCTGGACGGCCAGCGTGGCATGAAGGTCCACCTCTATCTTACCGTGAGCGGAATGAAGCGCCGCAGCGTGAGTCTCACCGGCGAGGTTACCCTCGACAGTGATGTGGCGGGCGACGACCCCGAGGTCATCTACCGCTGCGACGGTGCCCTGATGCCCAGCCACGACATCGACACCTATCTGGACTACACCCTCTTTGTCAACTACGACACAGGCAATTGGCCCGAGGGCGACCACCATTATTATCTCAATGTCCTCGTGACCAATACCGCCAATGGCGAAGCCCTCAACACGCCCGGTTCTACCATCCTCGACTTCTCGCTGAAGCGTGGCGACGACGGCTCCTACATCAGTTATGATGCCACCGTCGAAGAGATTAAGCAGCGGATAGGCTATCAGCCCTCTACGCCTACCACGCCCGCTACTCCGGCGCCCGTGGCTACCCCCAAGCCAGCCCCCCAAGCGGCTCCGGCGCCAGTAGCTACCCCCAAGCCGGTTCAGAAGACCACTCCCTCGACACCATCTGCCCAGGAAATGACCGACCAGCAGCGGTTGTACATCTCCTGGATGAAAGACCGCATTATCAAGCAGCTCGATGCTGGCGATGGCAACTACATTGTGATATGCACCAACAGCTATGCTCATGGTCCGAACAAGGTGACAGACATCTTCTGGGTCCCCCGCGACTTCAGACCTTACAGCTCGGCATACAAGCAGCTCATGGCGACCGACAAATATATCAAGTGTTTTGTGGATGGCATAGATGTCCTCAAACTCATCAACCACACCCTCGCCGACGGCCGTGAATTCAGCACGGTCTATATATGCGACCGCGACCAACTTGCCAACGGTGAGGCTTGGGAGTATAAAAACAAGAACCATCCCGAACAGGCCACCCACTACTATATGGAAGAGCACCGCATATCCTCAAAGGCAGCAGCCTGGCTGCAACTGCTCATAGAGGGAAAGCTCACTACGATGAGCTTTCAAGGGCGTGACGGCTTAAAAATGGAGACCACCACGAGAGTAGCCCTCAAGGCTCCGCGTCGTATCCCTTATGGCAACTCGCCCGACACGTACTGATGTTGGCGTCGCCCCTTCGCCCTCTCCGCTGCCCATCACACCCCTTAACCTGATATAATCCTTATCCATGACCGTCATAGTCACAGCGCATGTGGCGGTTATGGATATTTTTTTGCAGATTCATACAACTATGACACAATCTATGTCCCCTGCCTGGCAGCCCGACGCAAGTCAGCTGCGCGTGATAGAAACCCCGTTAGGAGGTTACCACCTGGTGCTGGCGCCCCCTGGCTGCGGCAAGACCCAGATACTTACCGAGCGCATCCGCCGTGCCCACGACCAGGGCATAGCCTATGGCGACATGCTCTGCCTCACCTTTACCAACCGCGCTGCCCGCGGCATGCGCGAGCGCATCGCCCAGTATATCGAGGGTGCCGACCTCGGCCAGCTCTATGTCGGCAATATCCATAGATTCTGTTCCCGTTTCCTCTTCGAGCACCACCTTGTCGAGGCAGAGACCTCGGTCATCGACGATGACGATGCCCTGAGCATCCTTGCCCGTTACCAGAACGAGGAAGAAAGTGCCATCAAGCAGCGCCACAACCGCCGTCGCGAGTATGCTGAGATTATCCAGTTTGCCCACTTCATGCACCAGATTATCCATCATCATCCGCGTGGGCTGAGGCTCCATCCCGACTGTGTCAGTGCCGACGATGTGCGCGCTCTCAAAGCCATCTGCCGTGCCGAGCGTCGCGAGTTTACCCCCGACGCCATGATACATATCTACGACCATACCGACGACTACCGCGACGTCATCCATGGCGACGCCTTCGATGTGGGTACCCAAGCCCTTGCCACCAATACCCTGCGCAAGATGCGCTATGCCCACGCCTACACCGCCTACTGCCGTCAGAACAAGCTCATCGACTTCGAGGACCTGCTCCTGCTCACCTACGACGCCCTCACTGCCGACAACGACTATCCCCGCTACCGCTGGATCCAGGTCGACGAGGTTCAGGACCTCAACGCCATGCAGATGGCCATCATCGACCTCATCACCGATACCGCCGTCACCCGTGGCGAGGGCATGGTGATGTATCTCGGCGACGCCCAGCAGGCCATCTTCTCCTTTATGGGCGCCAAGAGCGACACCCTTGCCCTGCTGCGCCAGCGCTGTGGCGACCATATCTACCACCTCAACATCAACCACCGTTCGCCGGCGTCGCTCCTTGCCATGACCAATCACTATGCTGCCGAAGTCTTGGGCGTAGACCGCGCTCTGCTGCCCACAGCCCAGCCCAGCGACGCAGCCGACTGTGCCGAGATGCGGCTCATCGAGTCGCCACTCATCGACAGCGAGTATCACGATGTGGCTGCCCTTGCCCGAAGCCTCGCCCTTGCCGACAATCGTGAGACCACCGCCATCGTGGTCAACTCCAACTATGATGCCGACAAGGTGGGCGAGGCACTCCATGCCCTCGATATGTCCTTCTTCCAGGTGTCGGGAACAGATATTTTTGCCTCAGTCCAGGTCAAGACCATGCTCGCCCATCTCAATGTGCTTGCCTCGGAGACCAACTTCATGGCATGGGCACGTTTGCTCTATGGATTGGGCGTCTTTGCCGCTCCCGCCTCTGCCCGCGAGTTTATGCGCAAGATGCTCAACCGCGCCCTCCTGCCCTCCGATTTTCTGCTCTACGACTCCACCACCTACGTGCAGGACTTTGTGGCTGCCGTCGACGCCGACGCTCCCGTGGTGGTCTTCGATACCGAGACCACCGGACTCAGCGTCTTCGACGACGACATCCTGCAGATAGCCGCTGTCAAGATGCAGCATGGCCGCATGGTCGAGGGCTCCTCCTTTGTGGTGCATATCCAGACCGAGCGCCCCATCCCCGAGATGCTCGGCGACATCCCCAACCCCATCATCGAAGAACGGCGCCACGCCACCCTCGTCAGCCATGCCGAGGCACTGCGCCAGTTTGTCGACTACATCGGCGACTGCCGTCTGGTGGGTCACAATGTCGAGTACGACTACCAAATCCTCGTCCACAACCTCAGCCGCTATCTCCCCGATGTCGCCCTTCCTGCTCACGACCGCTGCATCGACACCCTCAAGCTCCTGCGCCTGCTCCATCCCGAGCTGGTGAGCTACCGGCTTGACTTCTTCCGCCGCCAGCATCTCTTCGGACTCAGCGAAGACAATGCCCACCTTGCCGATGTCGATGTCGAAGACACCTGCCGCGTCATGGCCCACCTCTACCGTCGTTGCCGCGAGGTCATCCCCGAGCAGCAGGAGTTTCTTGACCGTGCCTCCACCCGCAGGGCTGCCGACATGCTGCGCCGCAACTATGGCGACCTCTATGTCCATGCCCGTGAGCAGCTCTATGACCATGCGCCGGCTGGCGACAGTCCTGCCATGGTCAGCCAGATGCGTGCCGTCTACGACTACCTGCGCCAGATGGGCGGCGACCATGCCCAACCCCACAAGATAGACTATGTGCTCAGCTATATCGCCCACGACATCGTCGACAGCAGCCTCGCGCCGTCGCTTGCCGAGCAGCTGCAGCGCCACCTCATGGAGACCAACACCCTCAAAGAGTCAGACCTCTGCGGCTCAGATGTCCTCGACGAGCGCATCTTCGTCTCCACCATCCACAAGGCCAAGGGCCTCGAGTTTGACAATGTCATCGTCTTTGATGTCGTCGACGGCCGTTATCCCAACTACTTCACCCGCGACGACGAAGCCCAATGTGCCGAAGACCGCCGAAAGCTCTATGTAGCCCTCACCCGTGCCCGCCGCCGCGTCTATGTGGCGTGGAGCAGCGGGCGCATCGCCTACCGTGGCGACAGGGTCGTCCAGTATCTCTCGCCGTTCCTGCTGCCCGTGGTGCGTTACTTCGACAGCCTCAGTTGAACCCGCTGCCGGCACTGGGCTGACTCCTGCACCCAGAACAATAATCACAAATATAGTAAAGACTAATTATGAAGACAATCCTTACAACCTTTGGCATGGTCGTCGTCGCCACTGCCGCGTGCGCACAGACCACGCTGTGGAAGACCGACACCGCCAGCCACAAGTACTACCGCATTCCCGCCATCGTGGCGTATGACAACCACTTCATAGCCTTCTCCGACAACCGCTCGGGCGTGACCGACGCCACCAGTTGGGGCGATGTAGGTTCGGTGGGCAACATCAGCATCGAGGTACGCCACAGCAACGACGGCGGACAGACCTGGACCGCTCCCCGCTGCGCCGTCATGGGATTTGGCAGCGGCAACTTCGACCAGAGTCATGGCGATGCCGCCGTGGTGCGCGACCGCGAGACGGGCCGCATGCTCATTATGACCGGCTCGGGCGAAGTGGGCTACGGCAGGTCGCGTGTAGATGTTCCCGGCGACTACTCCCATGCACTCAAGGTAGGCCGCTACTACAGCCTCGACGACGGCTACACCTGGAACGGTGGCGATGTGACCTCGCAGATTTATGACCTCTATCGCGGTCATGGCAATATCTTCCGCCTCTTCTTCACCAGCGGCCGCATCTGCCAGAGCCGACTTGTCAAGCATGGCACCTACTACCGTCTCTACTCAGCCGTGGTGACCAATGAGGGCAGTCTGGTCGTCTACTCCGATGACTTCGGCCACACATGGGTACCCCTCGGCGGTGCCGACGCCCGTCCAGCCCCACAGGGCGATGAAGCCAAGATAGAAGAGCTGCCCGACGGCCGCGTGCTGCTCAGTTGTCGTCGCAGCGGTCAGGACGGCCGATGGTTCAACATCTTCACCTACGCCGACCGCCAATGCCAGAACGGCAGTTGGGCAGAGCCTGTAGCCTCGGAGAAGCACGACGGCGGTACAGCCACCATCAACAACAACTGCAATGGCGAGATACTCTTCATCCCAGCCCTCGATGCCGACGGCCGCCGCGTCTATGTGGCTCTCCAGTCGGTGCCCCGTGGCACCCCTGGCAACCATCCCACCAACCTTGAGCGCCGCAGCCATGTCTCCATCTACTGGAAAGTCTTCGACACAGCCGACAGTTGGGCCACGCCCGACCGCTGGGCTGAAGGATGGCAGCGCCACGAGATTACCGATGGCTATTCTGCCTATTCATCCATGGCGCTCGACGGCAATGGCGATATCTGCTTCATCTATGAAGACCATGGCGTCCACTTCCGTCTGGGCAGTCAGCCCACCGAGATGTACGACATCCTCTATCGCCACCTCAGTCTTCAGGACATCACCGGAGGACGGTATCAGTACCGTGCCGCCAAGTAGGGCAGTGAGTATAGCCCATATCGCAAAATCCCCGCAGTCGGCAGTCGGCTGCGGGGATTGTTTTACGCATCGTCGCGGCGTGCTCTCAGACCAGTCCCAGCCTGTGGATGGCTGCGCCCGCGAGCCAGATAGAGTCGGGTGGGGCAGCGGTCAAGACAAAATGACAAACAATGAGCTTTTTTAATGACATTTATATAAATATTCTTGTAGTGACCACCTATTTTTACTAATTTTGCGATATAGTAACTACAGAACTGACAATAATGAAAAAATCGGTCATATTATTCACTCTGATGCTCATCGCCGTGGTGCGGGCATCGGCTGCCGACACCTACACCTCGCTCTGGCAGCGCTTCGACAAGGCTGCCGCCGCATGGCAGCCACGCACTGCCATCGCCGTGCTCGACAAGATTATCGTGCGCGCCACTGCCGAGAAAGCCTACGGCCATCTGGTCAAGGCACAGATAGCCCGTGGAGGGTTGACCATCCAGATATCGCCCGACTCGCTCGACGCCGTGGCTGCGCAGATGGCTGCCGAAGAGCAGCGCGCCAAGTCGCCCGTGCTGCGCGCCGTCTATGCCACCGCCCTGGGCAAGCTCTACGCCATGCAGCAGAGAGGCATAAACCGCAAAGCCTATCAGCAGAAGAGCCGCAACTGCTTTGCCCGCGCCCTCAAGGACCCCGACCTGCTCGCCAAGACCCAGGCCAAGACCTACGAGCCCGCCGTGGAGCGCCGGGATATGAGCAAGGCGTTCGGAGGCGACCTGCTCCACGTTGTGGCAGGTGAGGCCAAGGAGTATGGGCTGCTCAACCGCTACTACGAAGCCCACGGCAACCGCCGTGCCGCCTGTCTGGCCGCCTGCCTCGACCTGCGCGAGAACCACAGCGACTGGCTTTACACCCGCAGCGGCAAGCAGCACTACCAGCACGCCATAGACTCGCTCATCAATGTATACCAAGACCTCGACGAGTGTGGTGAGCTGGCCATAGACCACTATGAGGCTATGGATGAAGACGCTAAAGACATCGTAGAGCGCCGCATAAGATACATAGACTGGGCTATAGCCAAGTGGGGAGCATGGCCCCGCATGAATATCCTGCGCAACAGGCGCACCGACCTCACCGCGCCCCAGTTCAACATCAGTCTCCAGGAGCGGCAGATGCTGCCCGGCAAGGAGCGCAAGATACATATCAACTCGATACGCAATATCCGCCAGCTCACCCTCAATGTCTATCGGCTCAGCAAGCCCTATGCCGACATCAGTAGCGAGTCTCTGCAACAGACAGACAAACTGGTGGAGACGCTCAGACAAGACGCAGGCAAGACACCCGTGCAGACGGTGGTGCGCAAGTATATCGGCCATGCCGACTACCAGCTGCTCTCCGACTCTGCCACGCTCGCCCCGCTGCCCTTGGGCAGTTATCTGGTCGAGGTGCAGGCCGATGTCAAGGGCGTGAAGCCCCAGTATGCCCTTCTCTCCGTAAGCGACCTGCTCCTGATGGTGCAGAGCCAGTCGGCGAAGGGCACTGCCAATATGAGGCTGGTAGTGGTAAACGCTACAACGGGAAACCCCGTGCCTGAGGCATCCATCATCATCAGACGCGACATGCGCCGCTGCGACCAGGACACCGTCATCCGCGTCAACCGCAAGGGCGAGGCGCTCTGCACGGGCAAGTGGGGAGACAGCTATATGCGCGCTACTTCGGGCATGGACATCAACAGTCCGTTTGGTCAGACATGGTCGATGCTCTCATACCTAAAGTCCAAGGCAGAAGAGCGGTTCAGCTTCTTCACCGACCGCAGCATCTATCGTCCCGGTCAGACCGTACAGGTGGCTGTGGTGGGAGCCTACAGGAGCAGCGCTACCCAAGGCGACGCCATCACAGGTCGCGGCCTCACCCTGCGTCTGCACGACGCCAACAGCCGGGTGATAGCCGAGCGCAAGGTGACCACCGACAGCTATGGCACCGCCCACAGCCAGTTTGTGCTGCCCGCCACCGGCCTCACCGGTAGATACTACATAGACAGCGACATGCCCTATTCGCTCAGCACCAGTTTCAGGGTCGAGGAATACAAGCGCCCTACGTTCAAGATAGAATGGGACACGATACGCACCCGTTACGAGGCTGGCGACACGCTCCTGCTCACCGGTAGGGTGATGACCTATGCCGGAGTGCCTGTGCAGCACGCCAAGGTGAGCGCCAAGTCTACACGCCGGATAGGACTGTGGTGGTGGCGTTTCGGTCGCGGTGACAGCCATGTCGAGCAGTTGCCCGCTGCGGTCACCGACAGTCAGGGCCGCTTCGGTCTGCGTCTGCCCCTCACGGTCAAGGATGCCGATTACGACCGTCGGGTCTTCTACTCCTTTGATGTCAGCGCCACCGTCACCGATGCCGCCGGCGAGAGCCACGACGCCCAGACCTCTGTAGCCCTGGGCACGCGTCCTACGATGCTCAGCTGCGACATGGCAGACCAGATAGAGCGCGACAGCATCGGCTCCATACGCTTTGACTACCGCAACAGCGCCGGTCAGAACATCGACGGCACCGTGAGCTACACCCTCGGCAAGCATAGCTACACCGCCAAGGCCAACGAGGCGGTAGACCTGAGAGTCATCCTCAAGGGGCTGAAGAGCGGCCGCCATGTGCTCACCGCCGTGTGCGACAGCGACACCCTCGTACACCCGTTTGTACTCTTCAGCGCCACCGACAGCCGTGCCCCCATCGATACCCCCGACTGGTTCTATCTGAGCGGCACCCGCTTCAAGGGCAAGGACAAGGTGCGGCTGCAACTGGGCTCTTCTGCCCCCGAACAGTACGTCGTCTACACCCTCTTTACCGACGACCGCGTGATAGAGAGCGGCTCGCTCAACCTCAAGGGCCAGCTCCATCTGCGCGATTTCACCTACCGCGATGACTATGGCGACGCCCTCACCCTCACCTATGCTTGGGTCAAGGACGGTCGCCGCTACATACACACCCAGCGCATCATGCGGCCTATGCCCGACAAGCGGCTTGTGGCACGCTGGACCACCTTCCGCGACCGCCTCGTGCCTGGACAGCAGGAAACGTGGACCCTCCACGTGACCCGCCCCGACGGCAAGCCCGCCGATGCCCAGCTCATAGCCTCGCTCTACGACCATTCGCTCGATGCCATTTATGCCCATGACTGGCGTTTCTACAACGAGTATGGCGCAAGCCGGCTCTATAATGCCGACTGGCGCATACCCTACAGCCGAAGTATCGGTCTGTACAGTTATCTCGAGACCAAGATGCTGGCAGAGCCCGACCTGTCGCTCTCGCAGCTTACGGCGTGGCCCTGCCGGTTCCTCTATCGCACCGCAGGCCCCATGTATGCCGGTTCGGCATCTGCAGGCAGGGAGCTCTTTGTGAGGGGAGTAGCCAGCGCCGAGTCGACCCGTGCCAATAGGGTCAAGGACAAACTGGCGTCTGATGCGGCGATGCCCGAGCCGTCGGTCACCGAGACAGAGAAGGAGCCCGAGTGGGCCTCTCTGCGCGAGAACTTCAACGAGACCGTCTTCTTCTATCCCTCCCTGCAGACCGATGCCAAGGGCGACATCGCCATCAGCTTCCGTCTGCCCGAGTCGGTGACCACGTGGAAGTTCAAGGGCCTCGTACACGACCGCAACCTCAATGCTACCACCATCGAAGCCCTCGCCGTGGCACAGAAGAAGGTGATGGTGCAGCCCAATATGCCCCGCTTTGTGCGCAATGGTGACCATGCCACCATCGCCGTGCGTGTGACCAATGCCTCGGACCATCGCCAGAGCGGCCGACTGCGTCTGGAGCTCACCACCGCCGACGGCAGTCGCACCCTCGTGGCGCGTCAGCAGAACTTTGATGTCGACGCCAAGGCTGCGGCTACCCTCTATTTCGCCTTCGACCTCTCTACCGACGAGACTCTTGTGGTGTGCAAGGCTATGGCTACCGGCAGCGACTTTGCCGATGGCGAACAGCACTATCTGCCCGTATTGCCCGACCGTGAACAGGTGGTCAACACCCGTCCGTTTACCCTCACGGGCACCGGCACCCACACCATAGACCTGACATCCCTATACTCCGCCGGCGCCACGCGCACGCATACCACTATAGAATATACCGACAACCCCGCATGGCTCATGATACAGGCTCTGCCGTCGATGGCCAACCCCTCGGGAGACAACGCCATGAGCCTCGTCACCGCCTACTATGCCAACGCCATAGCCCAGCACATCATCGGCAGCTCGCCCGCCATCGCCCAAGCCATAAGCCTCTGGCAGCAGCGCCCCGATGAGTCGCTCACAGGCGTGCTGGAAAAGAACGAGAGTCTGAAGCAGACCGTTCTGGCTGAAACCCCGTGGCTCATGGATGCCGCCCGCGACACCCAGCGTATGCATAGTCTGGCCCGATACCTCGATGCCAACCAGCTGGCTGCTTCGCAGTCGTCTATCCTGCGTCGCCTCGGTGACCTGCAGGACGAAGACGGTACGTTGGCATGGTGGAAAGGCATGACAGGCAACGTCTATATGACTGCCGCCGTGGCAGAGACGCTGGCAAGGCTCGACCGCATCGTCGGCAAGCAGACCGCCACGCAGAATATCCTGGACAACGCACTGACAGCATTGGACAGAGTGATGGCACAGCGCGTGGAGGAAATGAAGAAACGTGACCCCAAGAACCATACGACCGACCGCCTCGACTATATCGAGACACGCTATCTCTACGCCTCTGCACTCGCCGGGCGCAAGGCAACCCCCACCATCGACTATCTGCTCGATATCATGGAGAAGCAGAAGCACGTGGCCACCATCGCCGACAAGGCGCAGAGCGCCGTGGTGCTCGCCCTCTACGGACGCGATGCCAGGGCCAAGGAGTGCCTGAAGAGTGCCCGCGAGTTTACCGTCTACAAGGACGGCATGGGTCGCTACTACGATACTCCGCTTGCCGGCTACTCCTGGTGCAGCTACCGCATCCCCACACAGGTAGCTACCATCGAGGCAATGGGTCTGCTCGCTCCCCAAGACAGCGTCTGCATCGACGAGATGCGGCAGTGGCTCTTGCAGGAGAAGCGTACGACGGCTTGGGACACACCGATAAACAGCGTAAACGCCATCTATGCCTTCCTCAAGGACAACGGCTCGGCCCTCGCGCCAGCCACAGGCACACGCATCACCATCGACGGCAAGCCGATGGAAGCCGACACCAGCGTGCCGATGATCGGCGCGCAGACCTGGCAGGCCGACGGCGCCGTCAACTCGATAGCCATCACCAAGCAGCAGCCCCACACCAGTTGGGGTGCCGTCTATGCCTCGATGATGCTGCCGTCCGACAAGGTAGAGAAGGCTGGTGAAGGTTTCAGCATCGAGCGCCAGGTTGTCGGAGGCACCCACCTCGGCGTGGGCGACAAGGTCACCGTGCGTATCATCATCCGCGCCGACCGCGACTACGACTTTGTCGAAGTCACCGACAAGCGCGCAGCCTGTCTGGAGCCCGTTGTCCAGTTGAGCGGTTATCGTCAGGGTTGTTATGAGGCCCCGCGCGACAGCCGCACATCCTATTATTTCGACCGGATGGGCAAGGGCACCCATGTCATTGAGACCTCCTACTATGTAGACCGTGCCGGCGACTACCGGGCAGGTCAGTGCACCGTGCAGTGTGCATATAGTCCATCCTTTGCCGGTCGTGCTGCCGGTGAAATCATCCACGTAAATCCATAATATGACCATAATGAACCTATCCTCACACTCTCACCGTCTGGTGATGACCCTCTTCACGCTGTGCGTGGCGCCGATGGCGCTTATGGCACAGAAGATAACAGTAGCCCAACCCACCATCGACTGCGGACAGGTGCAGTATCGCCGCCCCGTGACCGTACAGTTTGAGGCCCGCAACCAGAGCGGGCGTCCCATCACCATCGCCAAAGTGCGCAGCAGTTGCGGATGCACAGTGGCAAGTTACCCCAGTCAGGCCATAGCCAACGGCAAGACCTTCAAGGTAAGCGCTGTCTATGACGCCCGTCAGTTGGGACACTTCCAGAAAGAGCTGGCGCTCTATGTCGATGGCGGCAATAAGCCCGTGTATCTCACCCTGCGTGGCGTGGTCGTGGAAGAGGTCATCGACTATACCGGCGACTTCCCCCTCGAGCTCGGCGACCTGCGTGTCGACAAGACCGACGTGGAATATGATGACGTCAACCGTGGCGAGCGACCCTTCTTCCGCATCAATATCCTCAACCCCACCTCCAAGGCAGTGAGCCCGCAGGTGATGCACCTGCCCAACTACCTCGAGGCACAAGTGTCGCCGTCGACGATAGCCGCCGGGCGTCCCGGAGTGGTGACCCTCACGCTGCTGTCAGACAAGTTGCGCGACTTCGGACTCACCCAGACCACCATCTACCTGGGCAGCAATCCCGGTGAGCGCGTCTCTGCCGACAAGGCCATCGAGGTGTCGGCGGTGCTGCTGCCCTCGTTTAAGAATATCACCGACGCCACCCGTCAGTATGCCCCCAAGATGAGCCTCTCTGCCACCTACCTCGACCTGGGCAGCTTTGACGGTAAAAAGAAGAAGCGCGGCGAGATTATCATCACCAACAACGGACGCACCGACCTCGAGATACGCAACATACAGATGTTTACCGCCGGACTGGAGGTGTCGCTCTCGACCCGCAAGATAGCTCCCGGCGCGTCGGCTCGTCTGCGCGTGACCGCCGTGGCATCGGCGCTCCACAAGGTGCGTACTCGGCCACGCATACTGATGATTACCAACGACCCCGACAATGCCAAGGTGGTGATAGCCGTAGATGTAAAACGATAGATCCTTATCCTGATGATACAGATAGAAATAGACAGCGGTAGCGGATTTTGCTTCGGAGTGACTACCGCCATCAGCAAAGCCGAAGAAGAACTCTCACGCAGCGATACGCTCTACTGCCTGGGTGATATCGTGCACAACGGCATGGAGGTAGAGCGTCTCCATCTGCAGGGACTGCAGACTATAGACCACAGCCAGTTGTCTCAGCTCCACGATGTCAAGGTGCTGCTGCGTGCGCATGGCGAGCCGCCGGCTACTTATGCCACCGCCGAGCGCAACCATATAGAAATCATCGATGCCACTTGTCCTGTGGTGCTCCAGCTCCAACGCCGCATCAAGCGCCAGTATGACGACAATCCCCAGGCACAGATTGTCATCTTTGGCAAGAACGGCCATGCCGAGGTCTTGGGTCTCGTGGGTCAGACTGATGGCAACGCCATCGTGGTAGAGAACCTTGACGACGCCAGCCATCTCTGTTTCGACCGCGACATTTACCTCTACTCGCAGACAACCAAGTCGCTCGACGAGTTTCATGCCCTCATAGCCTACATCCAGGCGCATATCTCTCCCCAAGCCACCTTCCGCAGCTTTGACACCATCTGCCGCCAGGTTGCCAACCGTATGCCCAACATTGCCGCCTTTGCCGCCCGCCACGACATGATACTCTTTGTGAGCGGCCACAAGAGCAGCAACGGCAAGGTGCTCTTCAATGAGTGTCTGCGCGTCAACGCCAACAGCCACCACATCGAGCAGCCGTCGGAGATAGACCTGCACTGGCTCGACGGAGTCAAGACCATAGGTATATGTGGGGCTACGAGCACGCCCAAGTGGATAATGGAGCAGTGTAGAGACCATATCCTCGAGGCGCTGAAGCGTTGAAGCGAGGGTGGGCTGCATCGCGGCTTCGCTGGGTGATGTCTCCGCGCCCGCTGAGATGACATCTACGCCCGCCGAGATTGCCTCCGCGCCCGCCGAGATTGCCTCCACGCCCGCCGAGATGACCTTCCCGCCAAAAAATACTATCAGACCGCCGCTGAAGACAAGCCCGAGGGCCAACTTCTGCGGCGGTCTGCGTGTAGAGGGGCTGCCGGTCAATGCGGAGCTATCCTCCCTCTGTCTATATCTTATTATATATATGCTATCTGGATGGCTTGACGATGTATTCGGTCCTCTCTATATGCGTCAAGCCCATCGCCCGTAGCTCGTCGACGCTCCGCTCTACGTCGGCATCGGTATTGAAGTCGGGGATGAGCGGCACCTTGACCCTAATCTTCTCTTCGGGCACCAGCTTCATGAGTTCGGCGAGCCGCTCCTTGACTACCGGTTCGGCGGAGGTGTATTCCCTGTAGATATAGCTGTTCATATCCTTGACATCGACTATCCACTCGTCGATATGGGGCGCCAGTGCCTCTATGGCATCGGTGGTGCAGCACAGCGAGCTTTCTATCGTGAACCGCCAGTGGCTGGGGCAGAGCGGGATGAAGGCTGTGATGAACGCGTGCTGCGTCGTGGGCTCGCCGCCACCGAAGCAGATGCCTCCGCCCGTGGTCTGGAAGTAGATATTGTCCATCTTCACCATCTCGTAGAGTTCCAGTGGCGTGACCCAGTGTATGCCGGGCGTCAGGGTGTGGCCGTCGCTGCCGTCACCTTTGCCGCCCACATCGTAGTGGCAGCGGTCGTTGAGGCAATACCTGCACTTCAGCGGGCAGCCCATCATTGCGACCAGGGTGGTGATGCCCTTGCCGTCGGTTCCCATGCGTAGCCGGCTGATGCCGAATATGGCAATCTTCTTATCCTTTATGTCTGTCATGATTATGGCTTTATCTGAGTAGGCAGTAAGCTGCTTGCCGACAAATTTACACATTATTACAATAATAGCGTTGGTTTCTCTCCGTTTTTTTTCGTATGATAGATTTGTCATTCATGGCACGATACGTGTAATGCACATCACGAATTATATCATTGGCACCTTGAATTTGTCATTTCATACTTTGAAGTCGGAAAAAAGATAACCCCCAGTCGTTTATCTGTCCGATTGTGGATAAAAGAGGCCGTCTTTCTTGGCAACATATCGGTCATATGTCTTTTTATATCTAAATTCCCTGCTTTTGTTTGTGGTTGCGACATTTATTTATTAACTTTGTCGCAAATCTTGCGACGTTTTCTGCGGATTATCGTCGCATCCATAATATCGCTGCTTATGTACATACACGAAAGAAAGGAATGGCCGACATTCAGATGGGACGCTTCGGTACTCACGGCAATACTTGAGAATGTTAGCAGAAAGCAAGGCCTGCTCTACGGACGGCTTGCCTCGCTGGGCTTCGACAGCAAACTGAAGGCTATGGCTGAAAACCTTACCTATGATGTGGTCTACTCTTCCGAGATAGAGGGTGTCCGCCTGAACGTAGATGAGGTGCGCTCGTCCGTAGCTCGTAAACTGGGCATCGAGAACGTCAAGCAGACGGCGCCGTCGCATTATGTAGACTCGGTAGTGACGGTCATGCTGGATGCGACAAGCCACTTTGACCAAGCGTTGACCAAAGAAAAACTGTGCGCATGGCAGGCGGCGTTCTTCCCGACAGGCTTCAGCGAGGGCTCGCACATTGAAGTGGGCAGATACCGTACCCACGAGGAGCATATCGTATCGGGTATGTTTGGCAGAGAGAAAGTGCATTACATCGCTCCTGCCCCCGAGCGGTTGGAGGAGGAAATGGAAAAATTCCTTGATTGGTTTAATAAGGAAGAGGATGTAAGCTCGGTGATACGCTCTGCCATTGCCCACCTGTGGTTTGTGAGCATCCATCCTTTCGAGGATGGCAACGGGCGTCTTGCCCGAATACTCTCTGATATGCTCTTGGCCCGCATCGATAAAAGCGAGTTCCGCTTCTACAACATCTCTTCCCAAATCAACAAGGACAAGAACCGCTATTACGACATACTGGAAAAGACGCAGCGCGGAGATGGTGATACGACTGAATGGATAGCATGGTATGCCGGCACGCTGTCAACTGCCCTTGACGAGGCGGAAACGGTGGTGAGCACCATCCTGAACAAGAGTTTCTTCTGGCAGAAGGCTGCGGCGGTGGCGTTGAACCAGCGTCAGACGGATGTGCTCAATCTGTTTCTCGATGGCTACGAGGCGAAGATAACGTCGAAGACCTGGGCTTCGCTCGGTAAATGCTCCAAGGACACAGCCATCCGCGACATTCAGGACCTGGTGACCAAGGACATCCTGCGTGAGGATATTCCCGGTGCCAAGCGTCCGAGTTACTCCATCGTCTACAATCCGGAGAGTCTGAGCCAATTCTTCACCGATGTCTGTATCGAGGAAGCCGACGGAAACAGTTATCTTACTGCGGTGTATAAAGGTAAGATGCTTGTGCGTGAAAGAATTCTGGCTCTCGATGCAGAGCGGTTCAACAAAGGTGACTTGACATTGGAGAATCTGCTTGCAAAATACTGTTCATATATCCGTTTGACTTAGTAAACACAACTATAAAGAAAAAGTCTGGTTGCTCTGGTAGCGAAACCAGGCTTTTTGTGTTATTATAGTAGTAACAAATCTTAGCGACGATGGATATACAAGAGTTCATACATGGTGTAGAGGGTCTGCGCAGCAATCTACTGAAGCAGGCAAGGCACTATCTGAACGACGCAGACGACGCAGAGGATGCCGTCCAGGAGACTCTTGTGAAGCTGTGGGTGGTCAGAGACCGTGTGGCAGAAGCCTCGAAGATGAGGAATATGGCTGCCGTGGTTTGCCGGAACGTATCGCTCAACATGCTGCGCGACAAGCGGCAGACTGTCTCTATCGATGGGGCATGGGAGGTGGCCTCGCACGCCAATCCGGAGATACAGCTGGAGGAACGGGAGGGACGGCAACGGCTGCAACGTAATATTCAGGCGCTCACAGACAAGCAACGGGCAATGCTCAGGATGCGCAATGTGGAGAATATGCAGTATGCGGATATCGCCAAGATAATGGGAACGTCGGAGTCGTCGGTCCGGGGCATGATAAGCAAGGCTCGGATGGCGCTCGTACAACTAATGAAAGGGACAGAGTTATGATACAGACTAAGGAAAACATAGGAAAACTTCTTGAAAGGTTTGTCCAAGGACTGACAACGGAGTCGGAAGAACAGCTGCTGTCGGACTACTTCAGCACGGCTGAGGCTATCCCCGAAGAGTGGATGGTGTTTAAGGAGCTGTTTGACAGCTTCTCTACCGATGTCTATGACTTCAGTGAGGATGAAAAGGACGCCATGCTGGCTCGGGTTCCCCGAAAGAAAGGCAAGAGCGTAACTCTGTGGATCTGGGCGGTGGCTGCCTGTGCCGTAGCGGTCATGGTAATCGCTATCCCCATGATGAGGAATAGCGGGGAGATGGCTCAGAAGCCTGTGGCTGAGGTTAGGCGGCAGGCTGAGGTCAAGCGCGTAGTGGAGACCACGTCCGATGTGCCGCCCCAGAAGGTAGAACCTCGCGCAGAGACGGTTCCCAAACCCGCCAAGTCTGCTGGCAGAGCGCAGGAGAAGCAGACCGAGCGCATCAGTACCCCAGAACTGTTGGAGGCGGTGGCTCTGCTGGCCGATCTGGTGCCCGATGATATCGTCATCTCTTCTCACGACGACGAGTTCAAGGTCAGTACCGTGTCAGACAACGGTAACTCCAACTCGTATATGCTCAGGCGGGGCTCGGGCGAGTCATCCATAGAATTGATATCGCAATCCATAAACTTCTAAATCATATCAAAATGAAAAGAACGATTATCTTACTGCTCGTAGCAGTACTCTCTGTCGCAACCATGAGTGCGCAGAAGATTAAAAAGGCGGTCTATGTGATAGATGGACACCAAGTGGAAAACTTTGACGGCAGTCAACTCAATGGCAAGACCATCGTGAATTACTCGATAGAGCCAGTGAGCAACATTCACTTCATCGTCACTTCTGACTATAAGATCAAAGGCAGAACTATAAGTGATGTGAAGACGTTTACAACTGTAACAAAAGTCGACGTCGACAGCGTCACGGTGAATACAACCCAAAGCACAAGTGTAGACAAGAAGGAGGATGTGCTCTGTGTCATCAATGGCAAGATAGTGCCTTATTCGGAAATGAAGAAGACGCCATCCTCCAAGATTGATTCGGTGACGATTATCAAGGACAAGGGTACTGCGACTTATGTCAAGTATGCCAAGGAAGCCGGGCGTGAACCCAAGTGCATCATCAAGGTGGTCACCAAGTAAGCCGGGGTCATCTCCGTCGTCCTATCCATCATCTCCACCGTCCTATCTATCATCCCCACCGTCGGGAGTGTAATGGAAACAATAAATCGAGTAGGAGGAAAACGAAATAGTTTTCTTCCTACTTTCGCTTTCCGACCTCTCACACCACCGTACATGCGGTTCCGCATACGACGGTTCATATTTTGGGTGCCATTCGAGATACGTCCCCATTAAAGTAGCATATTATGATTTCCTCGGAACATGACCCGCAATCAGAACTGAAATAATTGATAGTAAGACCGTTCTGTTCAAATCTCTCAAAGAACCTCTTCAGCGTGTCCTTCTGTTGGAAACGAACGTTTTCGTTAAGCCAGATGAGCAGAGCTAAGTTTACTTAAGCTCTGTCATGGCGAGAAAACGTGCCATGAGATGGAACAATCTACACCTTAGACCGAGGGTTGAGTCGATTACGGATGACAATGTGGAGTCAAATTGCTCCATGATTGAAAATATTCCTCCAAAAGGAATGAGTTCCTCAGATTTAATTTGTATTTTTGCTATGTCTATCGTCGGATTCTAATCTCATCAAAGAGGCTCTATCTGGGTCTCAAATCGTCTCTGACCAGATTTGCCGACGCAGATAGCTCTGATAACTGGGAACTCGAAATTTCAGAATACGAGGTTACAGCCCCACACCCCAATAGAGGAGGATATTGGGGAAAACCTTATAGTCCATGGGGAGATATTCCAACAATAGATACAAATATAGAAGGAAACATTGCAAGACATTCTCTATTTTTTTAACACGGAAAAGAAATCATTTAGCAAATACAAAGGAGAAGATAAAAACTTATTCCGACTTGCCGCTATCTTACAATATTTTGATACTGGTGTTTGCCTTACGAAAATTAAAAATGAGAAAGATGCCGGTGGAGATATTGAAACTCATTATACTTCATACGGGGCTTACAAGAAAGCCAATGCAAAATACATAATCACTAAAATATGCCAAGAATGAAAAAGTTATTATTGCTCATAGCCTTCATAGCAGGGCTGTCTAAGGTATGCGCACAGAGTTATACCTACCACCCATTGAAAGAGTTTCGAGGAGATACAATAGCCTTTCTAAAACAGAATTTCTACGACCAGCGCAGCTATTTTATCGGCAAGAAGTTTGAGGTGCTAATTAATCAGTATATATGGGAAATGCCCCTGAAAGATTGTGAGTCGCAGGGCACATCCCCCTATATAGACCCAAAGGGGAAAACCTACCTATGCGGAGCCTGGCTACGCAGTATGGAATGCACCCCCGTGAGGTCTGACACAGCGTGTGCGGTAAATACAGCAAGTATCGTAGTGACATTTGTACCTCCATACACTGTCGATGACGATGATTTTTGCTATAACCAGCCCGATGACATCACTCCATATGGTGTGGCCAATCTCTTGAAAGACTATATCATCAAGGATATAAAGATAGACATTTTCGATCGCCGTCGTAAGTATTAGCTATTATTGCTGTCCGCTAAAACTCTAAAGAGCACAAATCCCTCGCCCGAAGTCCTCTGAAAATGGGACTTCGAGCTTGTTTTATCAAAAAGTAAGCCCCCACTCTAATCAAAAAGGCTTGGTTCAGGAGGTATTTCCTTAGCCTCCTGAACCATTTTTGCCCAGTCTTTTTCTGGTTCCTCAAGAAAAGTATAGCAGTTCACATAATACATGAGCATGATTCTTACCATTGATGCCAATCCAGAAAAGCTCCAAGAGCGTTTGATGCGCTTTTTTATGACCATCAGAAGGAGATTGGCTATTAGGGTGCCCCAAATCTGTATCTTGATGGCGTTGGCGCTCTCCCCATAGAAGTATTTCAGCGGGAAATTTTGTTTCAACTGCTTGAACAGCAACTCTATTTCCCACCTTTGGCGGTATATGTCGATGATGTCTTCCACCTCCATGGTCATGTCGTTGGTAAGCAACGATATGACTTTCGCCTTTTTCTTCGCAGGATCGACATAGGTGACAATACGGGCCTTGTGTTTGATATTCTC
>ENA-UPTB01000030-UPTB01000030.1-human-gut-metagenome-genome-assembly--contig:-NODE-30-length-127746-cov-18.119215_pt1 | contig 127746 bp, 117 predicted proteins | sample MGYA00250046_ERZ773369 | MGnify/ENA primary metagenome ERZ773369 (study PRJEB29103, sample SAMN06111938) | human gut metagenome | biome: human gut; feature: ankylosing spondylitis patient; material... | reverse complement strand
TCTCAACCGCGACTCTGGACTCGAGTTCAACAAAGCGGTTATATGAGAGCTGCTTTGGGAACAAGTCGTGCAGGTGCGCCTTGACATAAAAGAGGTAATAATGCTTGAAGTTACGGAAAGTGTTGAAATGAAAGTAGATGAGTATCGTCATGATTTCCGACCGGCTCATAGTCCATTTCCGATTGCGGTGCTTACGCCCATCTGACTCACAAATGGACATGCGGGCAATTTCCTTATCATATTCTTGGCAAAAATCATCGATAATACAGAAAATTTCCGTAATTTTGTTCTTGGTAATCTCCATAACTATAGTATCCTTTAATTTTATAATTAATTGATTCACAACAATAAAGGTACTAAAAATTATTGAGATTACCAACTTTTACAAAGACTTTCTTATCCCGAACTCAGGTTACAAGTTCCTCGACATTGTTGGCACGGCGCTGCGAATGAACTTCCTCGTAGTCGGGTTGGTCAAAGGAAGGCGGCACCACATTGACATCAAAGGTGAGTACAGCCATGCCGCGGGGGAGCACGTTGCCAAAGAGCCTGATGCTATGGCGGACGTAGCCGATGTTCTTGGTGGTGTCGAAGGAGAACTTGAGGGTGATGGAATCATGAGGCGGAATGGCGTCGATGTCCTTGGGAGCGTCGATGCAGCCACACGAGGGCTGGATATCGTCAATCAGGAACGGGTCGTCGCCCTCGTTGCGTACCACGTAGGTGAGGTCGAGCACCTCGCCAGACACCACGGGATAGTAGTGGCGTATGGAGTCAGCCACGGTGATGTAGGTGGGCCGCACGCGCTTTGTGCATGCGGTCTCCATCACTGCTGCCATGCCTATTATGACCAGAGGCAGGAGTACTCGTGACGCCTTATATATATAATAATGTATATGCATCATTGTCTGTTGGTTATTTCTATTTCGTCGAGAGCCATCGTCTTGCGCCCTTCCGCTGCAGCTGTCTGCGTGATGATGACCTCGGTCTTGACTCCAGGCTGCAAGCCCGTAGCGCTGATGCTCACCCTGACGCGGCGGCTGTCGGTCGGGGAGGCTATGATGGCCTTGCCTTTCACCGCTCCGCCCTGCACGACCTCTATCGATGATGGCGCGAAGATGTGCCATTGTGGTGCGTGGAGCAGCGATACATGGAAGACGGCTGCTGATGGCAGACCCGATGATACCGAGAACCGCTGTACTGGTGCCGATGTGATCAGCCATCCCAGATGATAGTCGGTGGCAAATCCCTGCTTGCCGTCGGTGAGCAGATGGGTGTCGGCTTTGGGCTCGGCATCGATGTTGGCGCCGTGGAGCAGATTGCCGGCGGTATCGAGCCAAGGATAGCTATCCTTCCATTGCTTGAGGTAACCGTCGAGGTCGCCGTCGCTCTCACGGTAGTTGGCCATGTCCTTGAAGGCGGTATGGTGTGACAGCAGCGAGGTCATCGCCTCTATCTGCTGACGGCTTGGTGCCTGCTGCTGACTGCGCATAATCTCCAGGCGGGTAAAGGCAAGCGCCGTAAGCAGACGGTTGAGCTTGCTGCGTTCAGCCTCGTCGGCTTGCTTGGAAGCCCGGTCCATCGTGGAGAAGAACTCGCCAAACTGGCGGGCGTCGAGCCAAGTGTCGAGAGCCTCGTCGATGCCGCCGTAGAAGGGCAGAGTGTGGCGCAGGGCCTGCTCTTCTATCTTGCGATAGTAGTCGCCGAGCAGCTGACCCGTCTTGGGATAAGCCGAGGCGAAGTAGCGGCTGGCGCAAGCCTCGATGTCGACATCGGGACTGATAAGCAGCTGTGCCAGCACATAGGTCTGCACATCGTCGAACAGCGCATAGTCATATCCGCTGCCGTTGAGGAACACACCCTTGACACCCAGGTCGCGGTAGAAGCGCAGTCTGCTCTGCATGTGGTGCAGACAGGGGTAGGGGGTGAGGTAGTCGTCGAAGTTGCGCATGTAGTCCCACACATAGACACGGCTACAGTATTTCTGCCAAGCCTTGATCTGAGCCTCGAGACCCTCGTGGCCCTTGGCCTGCGATGCTTCGGGCGCCATAGGCATGTCGATGGCGCTCACCATCACGCCCACGTTGTCGGGCAGACGGTGCGTAGGAGCCGTGCGGGTGGTCGAGTAGGCCGAGGTGAAGAACATCTGGTGCGGGAAACGGCGCGCCAGCCGCTCGATGAGTGCTGTCACTGCCGGCGTAGCCGACTGCGGTGTGTTTCCTTTTGCCTTGCATGCGGCGCATTGGCACACCAGCCGATTGTCGTTGGGCACCACGGCAAAGCGGGTGGTCACCCCGTCGCTGCCGTCGCCATACTGGTCTATCACAAACTGCTCATAGGCATGGTAGAGAGCCTCCGACGAGAAACAGAACTGCCCCGCGTCGCGCTTGCCATTGACCATAGCCGTCGCTTCGGCAGGTATACCGTCGGTAAATACCTTGCGCAGATTGTGTCCCCACAGTCCCCAGTCGAAGTCTACATTGCCCACACCCAGTATGGGCATCATGTCGGCATTGGTATTGGTGGGAGTATAGATGCTGCGATGCTCGAAGGCGAAGCTGCCTTTAGTGTCGCTCTTGCAGTCGACCACAGCGGGAGGCAGGTCGGCAGAGAGGAAGCGGCCGTCATCAGCCGACGCCGAGCTCATGAACTGGTATTGCAGCCAGAGCATCGCTTCGGTAGAGCGCGCCTTGAGTCTGATTTCGTGCGGAGCCACTGCCACCTCGTAGTCGCTGTCCATGCTGCCGTCGAGGTCGACCACCAGCTGCAGCTGACTGTCGTCCTGAGCTTTTCCGGCGATGATACAGTCGCGGTCGGTAGCCCGTTTCTGGAAGTGACTCTTCAGATAGGCAGCCCATTTGGCGTCGCCAGAGTCGCCGTCGTCGGCAGCCTTGACGGCATACTCGCTGTACTGGCTGAAGGGCTTGAGCTCTGTGCCCGAGCATGCAGCCAGCAGGGTGACAGGCAGGGCGAGCATCAGCGCGCACACTGCTGTGGCCATTGTCTTAGAAGCTGATGAGAACTTGTACATCTATGTTGAACAGGTTTTTGTATCTTGTATTGACGCCGTCGATGGGGCTCTCTTCGGTACCCGTGCGGGTGTTGGTCTGGGTGTAGTAGGTGAGCCATGTGCCCAGCACGCCCAGCGTGACATTGCGGTGTATGCGGTACTGACCGCCCAGGCCCACCTGGGTGTTGAGTCTGCTGAAGGTGCCAGGCATCGCGTTGTCTATCATCGACGCTTCGGGCGCCGAACCGATGCTCGCCAGTGCCTGTATGCACGACTTGCCGTCGTTGAGCATGAAGTACTTGCCCTGCAGCATCAGGTTGGCATACATCTTACTCTTCATATTGTAGAGGTCCAGACGACCGTTGAGCCAGAAGAGGTCGATGGTCTTGCTGGCGCCGATGCCCAGGTTGAGCAGCAGATTGTGGGTGTCGTCCCAGTGGTCGAAGACCCATGCCGGCGAGTCCTCGCCCGTAGCCTGCCATCTGAACCGTTTCTCGTAGGAGTTGATGCGGCGGAAACCGGCATGCACCTCGCCTTCCCAGTCATGGGTGAAGTTGCGGGTGAGACGGGCGTTAGCCATGAGTTGGGGGAAGTACTTGTTGGCCAAGCCCACCGTAGCCGTTCCCGACCACAGGTCGTCAAACTGGTGTGTCCATTCGCCCACCAGCTGGATGCCCGTACCTCCGGGCTGCTGGTCGTCGCTCTTGGTGTCCTTGGCGGCACCCTCGCGGCCGGCGTAGTTGAAGCGCACGCCGACGGCGTCGGTATCGTCCAGCTTGCGTGTATACTCTATCGAAGCCACAGCCGTGATTACATCTTCTTCTCCATAGCGTCCTTGCAGGTATTCAAAGTTGAGTCCATTGCGGTAGCCGCGTGCCACGAGTCCGTCGAGATGACGCCGGAACGAAGCCTCCTCGCCGTAGCCCGGACGGTAGTATTTCTGGTAGACGTAAGCCGAGTCATACTCATGCTTGGCCTCGAAGATGAGACCCTTGGTGTAGAGCAGCAGACGGTTTCCGCTGTCATACTCTATCGCCTTGTTGATGACGGCCATAGCCGAGTCGTTCTGATGACGGTCCAGGAGCGCCATGGCCCAGTCGCTGCTGTTGGTACTGTTGGCGCGTATCAGCAGCGAGTCGCCCATATACTCTGCCACCTTGGGCAGCAGGATGTCCTGCGAGTTGGAGTACTTGCGGTCGGTGGTGTAGAGCGCAGCCTGCTTGACCACATAGAAGTTGTCATTGGGGTAGCGCTCGCGGCCCAGAGCCACCCAGCGGCGGTGCTCCTTCCAGCGCTTGAGCTGGGCAGAAGTGTTGACGGCATATTGCAGACCGTCTTCAGAGAGGGGGCATATCTCGAGCAGGCGCAGGCTCTGCGTATAGGCTTTGCCATAGGCGCCCAGCCGGATGAGGCGCTTGATGTGGGGCACGGCAGCTTCCTCGTAGGCGTTGACATACTGGGCGCGGGTGAGGGCGTCGTCTTCCTCCTCACACTTCTTGGCAAGCAGTTCGAGAGCCGCCTCGGTGCGTCCGCTGCGGCTGAGGATGTCGGCGTGCTTGAGTATGGTGCTGGGCGCATCGGGGAACTGCGCCTGATAGTCGGCGAGCGCACGCTCGGCGGCAGTATAGCGGCGCAGCTCTACGTTGCAGGTCACCATGCGGTTGAAGGCAGCCTCGCGCACTTCCTTGTCGGTAGAGTGCTCTGCGGCAAACTCGAGCAGGGGGAGGGCTTCGCCGTAATCGCCATTGTTCATCATCTCCATGGCACGGGTGAGGCGCTCGCGCGCCAGCTCGTCAGCCACATCCTTGTTGGCGGGGTTGCGCTGGTAGAGGCGGCTGAGCAGACTCGATGCAGCCTGGGCGTTGCCCATACGGCGGTTTACGATGTATGCCTTGTAGAGCAGGTCTTCGGTGTCGCCCTTGCGCTTGCGCTCGGCGGCGATATAGGTGAGGGCGTCGTCGTAGTAGCCGCGGGTGATGGCGGTATTGAGCAGATAGTCGAGCGACTCCTGGCTCTTGGTGCGCTCATAGACCTTGCCATAGAGGATATAGGGGTCGCCCTTGGCGGCAGCGCGGGCGGCGTCGGCCTGGAGCTGTCCGTAGAAGCTGTTGAGCTGGCCGCTGTGGTTGTGTTTCATGCAGCGTTCCACAAACGCCATCGCCTCGCCATAGCGGTTGTCTTCGGCCAGGATGCCAGCCTTTTTGATGATGAGGCGGTAGCTGCCGGGCAGATTGCTCACGCCGCGGTCGGCCACGTCGATGGCTTCGCTGCGGCGACCCTGCTGCAGGAGCAGGTTGCAGAGCATCAGATAGTGCTCTTCCTTCTTGGGGTCGTTGTTGACCAGCTGCTGCAGTGACTCTATGGCGCCGTTCTTGTCGCCCGCCTTGCGGTCGGCGATGGCGCGCTGTTCGAGGCGATAGTTCAGGTCTTTCTTCAGCTGTGCGTCGTTGGGGTAGATATGGCAGAGGCGCTCCAGCAGACGGTCGGCCTCCACATCGTTCTTCTGCTTGCGGTAGAGGTTGATTTTGCGGCGCCAGAGTCCTTTCCAGTAGGGATGTATCTCGAGCAGCTCGTTGACGTAGCAGATGGCGCTCGAGTAGTTGCGTGTCTCTTCCTCGACATTGATGATGAGCTGCTTGGCCTCGACGTTGGCGTTGTTGTCACGCAGGGCGCGCACCAGATAGAAGCGGGCGTCGTCGTAGGACTTCTTGTGGTAGTAGTAGCGGCCGGCGAGCTCGTTGAGCGTCGACACGTCGGGGTAGCGCTTCAGACCTTCGTCGAGCAGACGCTTGCCGCCCTCCCAGTTGCCGCGCTTGAAGGCGGCGCGCACCGTGGTGTCGTAGTAGTCGGGCAGATGGATGTCCTTGGTCTTCACTATCGACTGTGCCTGCACCTGTACAGGGGTGAACGTGAGTGCCGAGGCTGCCATCATCAGGGTCAGCGCCATGCCGCATATCTGTGGTTTATGTATTTTCATCATCATGACTTTGGTTTTGGTTCTTTATTCGGTGGTTTGGGTGGCTATATTGATGTCGGGGCCGGGGGAGTTGTCGGCCTGGCCCTGAGCGTTGCCGCTGTTGGGATTGTTGAAACCCTTGCGCTGCATCTCGCCCCATACGATACGCTTACCCATGATAAACTTGAGGTAGCCGCGCAGCGAGAAGAGCATGATGAAGGGGTGGTAGAAGAAGGGCTCGAGCAGGGCAGCGAGCACGAGTCGCAGATAGCTCCAGCCGCGCATGCGGGTCTGCAGATAGTCGTAATAGATGACGACAAGCGAGAGCTGGAAGCAGAAGATATACATCATCAGGAAGATAATCCAGGCTGTGCCCCAGTTGACGCCGCCCGTGAAGGCGAGGTAGAGGAACGTGCAGAAACCTATCAGCTCGATGACGGGGGCGATGAATTCGAAGATGAAGAGGTAGGGCATCGTGATGAGACCCAGCTGACGGTATTTCTTCTTGAACATCATGCGGTAATACTTGGCAAATGTCTGTATCAGGCCGTGTCCCCATCTCACACGCTGGCGGTACAGCATGCGCAGGTTTGACGGACCTTCCGTCCAGCAGCAGGTCTGGGGTATCTGTATCACGCGGTAAGGCTTGTCGAAGTCGCAGCAGTAGCCTATCATGCGGGTAAGCATGTCCATATCCTCTGCCAGCGAGTCGGCAGAGTAGCCGCCGGCGTTGATGGCTATCTCGGTGTCAAACATACCGTAACCTCCCGATACGTTAGGCATGGCGTTGATGTGGCTCCAGCCCATCTTGCCTATCATGAACGAGCGCAGATACTCCAGTGTCTGGAACAGAGGGATGGGCGACCAGGGTATGCGGTACTTGATGAGCTCGCCGTTGACCACCTTGCAGGCATTGGAGATGTTCATCACGCCCGATACGGCTATCACGTGCCTTTCTTCCACCATAGGGCGCACGCACATACGGATAGCGTTCTTGGAGAGGATACAGTCTACGTCGGTATTGATGAAGTAGGGATAGTTGGCTACGTTCAGACCGGCGTTCACGGGGTCTGCCTTGGTACCACCGTTCTCCTTGTCCACCACGCGCAGTTTCTCATACTCCTTGCGGTTGGAGATAAACATACGCTTGAAGGGTTTGGCGATGATGCGCTGCTTGTAGAGATAGGGCACTTCGATGAGGTCAAACTCCTCTATCATCTTCTCCAGCGTGCGGTCCTTGCTACCGTCGTTGACGATGATGACCTCAAACTTGGGCCAGTCTTGCGAGAGCAGCGACTTCACGTTGTCCACGATGGTGTTCTCCTCGTTGTAGGCGGGAGCCACGATAGACACACCGGGGGTATAGGGCGAGTTGTCGAATATCTTCTTCACGTAGATGTCGCTCAGGGAGTGGCGCGAGCGGCGTGTCTCTCTGAACGACAGGATCACCAGCATCACGTAGCTGAACATCAGGGCCATCGAGTAGAAGAAGACGAGATATCCGTAGGTGTATAATATAATCTCTTTCATCGTGCCAAATTCTTGATATAACTGTCAAACACTCTAACCTGCTTGAAGAGGATACTGTCGTCCTTGTCGGTACACTCTTTCTCCAGGCGTTCAAACTCTTCCATGCCCTTCTCGCCATACAGGCTGAGCGACATGATGATGTTGAGCTTGGTCGACTGGACCTTGGACTCGCTCCATGCTTTCAGGAAGAAGGGGATGGCGCGTCCCGTATTGAATGTCACCAGGGCGCGGAGGATAAACAGGCGCAGCTGCTCGTTCTGATTGGCGTAGGCAGCCATGAGCAGCGGCTCTGCTGATACCAGATGGGCCTTGATGATACACTCTATGGTAGCCTGGCGTACCACCTGACTCTTGTGGGCCAGGTATTTCTTCATGTTGTCCACATCCTCGGCTGTGCCCCAGTAGCCCACCTCTCTGATCAGACAGGCTTGCAGCTTCTCGTTCTCACACTCGGCGATGATAGGGGGCAGCGAGGGCATCTCCTTGTTGGCTATATGGCGTGCTTTCATCAGGAAGTGTATCTCCAGAGCGTCCCATTCGCGCCACTCATAGTTGTGCAACTCGCTCTCCATGAAGAATCTGAAGGGATTGTAGTCGCTCAGCCACAGATAGTACATACGTGTCTCCTTGCGGATGACCTGGTTGACCGAGTTGAGCAGGCGCACCAGCACCGACTCGGGCAGGTCAATCATCATGAACTGGGAGATTTGCAGCGCGCGACGCCTGTTGGTGCGCGAGCCGAACACGAGCATACGCTCCATGAACTCTTCGATGGCGAGGGCGTTGCAGAGGGTGCGCACGTTGCGGTAGTTGTACTCGTTGTAGTAGTCTGACTTGACCTGCACCAGCAGCCTGCACAGCGCAAACATGTACTTGGGCTTCTTGCGGCGGGCTATGTCGCGGGTGGTGAGGCCTATGCGCTCGTCGATCTCGTTGCGGGTGAGCTTGTCCTTATTGAGTGTTATCTCGCAGAAGATGTCGTAGAAACGCTTGTAGTAGCGGTTGTAGATGCGGTTGCGTCGGCCCTCGAAATGCTTGTTGACACTGATAGAAATGGTAAAGAAGACCATCGATATACAGCAGATGAGAATCATGAAGATGCTGACACGCACCACGAAGGGATAGTTGAAGAAACCATTGTACCACATGGTGAGCACATATCCCATATAGTCGATGGGGGAGAAGTCGCGGGTGCGCATACGGTCCATGATGCTGTCTGTAAAGACTTGCGGGCAGCACAATAAGGTCATAGACAGTGTAAGCACTATTCGCTTTATTGCTCTCATTTCAGTTGTTCTCAGTTTCCTTGTTGGTTGAGGCAGTCTGTTGATACAATGCCAAGAATTCGAAATTCTGTTTATTCCGTTTATAAGCGCGTCTATATTGATTATATGTTGCGCCTATATTAATAATGTGCAAAGTTATGCGATTATTTGTAAAATCTATCCTTTCTGTCCTTTTTTTTTCATTTTTGCAGCATTTTTAGGCAAAAACGGCGGCCATCGTCGCGTTTTCTGCCATTCCAAGCAGTTTATTTTGAGACCATTTGCACATCGCCCGCTTGCGCAAAAAGTTGCGCAACCCTTGTCCCGACGACCTGCGACATTGGCGCAAATTTGTCGCAGACATCCTCCGTCTTCTTTGCCGATAGTCTTTCACTTCTTCGCCGCACCCTCCGTCTTCTCCGCCACATCCTCCATCTTGCCGCTGCCCCCATTCAGCTTCTCCGCCGCTCCGGCTGTCTTGCTCGCCATTCTGACCTTCCTGTCCGCCACCGCGCCAATCTTGCCCGCTACCACCTATATGTTGATTTCAGGGCATGAAATAATGATTGCAAAGCATGATTTCCTTATTTCGTGCCCCGAAACGACTATTTCGCGCCTTGCAATTATCCTCAAGAGGGCTGCGGGCGCAATGGCGCTGGTGTCGGCGCAAGGCGTCGCGTACGCGAGCGACTGAGTAATTGCTATAAATAGAATATAGTTAAACATATTTAATTTCGCCGTCATCCCTCCGCATCTCTTTTCCCCTCTGCAGCATGGCCGAGATGGCTCTGGCTGCCAGCCTTTGACTCCCGCCCGCATCTCGGGCGTGGTTGTTGTTGGTGAAAGTATAAGTATTTGTAATACAATATGAAGCACGTTACGCAGAATGTGCGCTCTGCCAATCGTCAAGTAGCTGCGCCCGTCTTCCCGACCATCACGCTTGGCATCACAGTCATCTCTGCGACTGTCGCGCGCGTGTTTGCGATTGTTAACAATCGTCGCGTTTGATGTGTTAATTGTTGCAAATGTCCCCAGAGCCATCTCTGCTCCTTTTGTCCATCCCTTCCGTCGTTACATCTCCTTTGCAGGGCGATTAAAAAAACACTAAATGCACGTCTGAAAGTCATCACGACCTTGGTGGAATTGTGTGCTGTGTACGCACACAGCGATTCCGACCACACAATTTTGCGTTAAAAGCGAAAAAAAGTTCATGAAAATTTGCACGGGAATTATATTTTTTGTTAAATTTGCGGCCATAAAACCAACGTATGCTAAACTCGGACGCGTCCAGGACCAGCCCAACGCAATAAAACCTCATTATAAAAAATTGAAGAATTAGCACTAAACGTCTATTCTTATATGTCTAACTTAAAATAATAATGTTCAACGCTATGAATGAAAAGCAATTGTTAAGATTGTGCTTTTCTGCAGCCTTGTGCATGGGTGCTCTGAGTGTCAGTGCCGCTTCTACGGAAGCCACAGGCAGCTCCTACTCTGTACAGCAGGCTAATGTAAAGCAGGTTAGCGGACAGGTACTCGACGAGAACGGCGAGCCCATCATCGGAGCAACCGTTACCTTGAAGGGAACCAAGACCGCAGTGCCAACCGACGTAGATGGTAACTTCTCATTGAAGGCTCCAGCAGGTAGTAAACTTGTCATTACCTATCTGGGTTACTCCACCGTAGAAGTCAATGCCGGCGAAGGCATCAAAGTAACCATGAAGCCCGATACCGAGGTGCTGAATGAAGTTGTGGTAACAGCTCTGGGTATCAAGAAAGAAGCCAAATCACTTTCGTACAACGTACAGCAGCTTGGCGGAGATGCTGTAACAAAAGTCAAGGATGCCAACTTTGTCAACTCTCTCAATGGTAAAGTAGCGGGTGTCCAGTTTACTACAGGTTCTGCCGGCGTCGGCGGTTCTACCCGTGTCGTTATGCGTGGTGCCAAGTCACTCACCGGCAACAACGGCGTACTCTATGTCATCGACGGTATACCCATGAATGACCTCAAGGGTAGCCAGCCCGAGGGAATCTTCGAGGGTGCCGGCCAGACAGGTGATGCCGTGTCTACCATGAACCCCGATGACATCGAGAGCATCAACGTGCTCACCGGTCCTTCGGCTGCCGCCCTCTATGGTGCCAACGCCGCCAACGGTGTCATCCTCGTTACCACCAAGAAGGGTAAGAAGGGTCATATGGACGTTACCTACAGCGGCAGCTTCCAGTTTTCTGAGCCCTTTGTGATGCACGAGTTCCAGAACCAGTATGGTCCTACCGAGGCCAACTCCTACTTCAGCTGGGGTAGCAAGCTCGCCACTCCTTCAAGCTATAGCCCTAAAGATTTCTTCCAGACCGGTACCAACATCTCTAATAATGTAAGCCTCTCTGTAGGTTCTGACCACAACCAGACCTATCTCTCTTTGGGTTCGACCAATGCCCAGGGCATCATCCACAGCAATGACCTGGACCGTTACAATGTAGCTTTCCGCAACACCACAACTGCATTGAACGACAAGCTGACCATCGACTTCAGCTATATGCTCTCTACCGCCAAGGAGCAGAACATGCTGTCACAGGGACAGTATCACAACCCGCTGGTTGCCGTCTACCTCTTCCCCGCAGGCGACGACTTCAGCAAGCTCGGCTACTATGAGCGCTATGATACCAACCGCAACTTCCCAGTACAGTACTGGCCCTACGCCAACGATATGAGTATGGAGAACCCCTACTGGCAGACTGAGCGCGAGCGCTATATCAACCACAAGACCCGCAATCAGATCTCGCTCTCTCTCAACTACAAGATCAACAGCTGGCTCGACGTGACCGGTCGTGTGAAGTACGACAACAGCCACAACCGCTCCGAGTACAAGTTCTTCGCTTCCACCAACCAGTTGTATGCCTCTAAGTATGGCGCATACAAGAATCTGACCGAAGACTATACCACACTCTACGCCGAGGCATTCCTCAAGGCCAACAAGTATTTCTGCAATGAGACATGGAATGTGTCTGGTGTGCTGGGTACCAATTATACCCAGAACGACTACAAGCCTTTCGGTTTTGAGGGCCATCTGCTGGGTACCCCCAATATCTTCACCTTTGAAAACGTGAAGACCAGCGATGCCACCTTCAAGAAATATCAGGATGACGGCTACCGTACCCGTCTGGAGAGCGTATTCGCTACTGCCCAGGTAGGCTACAAGGGTATGGCTTATGTAGACCTCACCGCCCGCAATGACTGGTCATCCAAGCTCGAAGACAATTTCTTCTACTGGTCTGCCGGTATCTCTGGCATCTGGACCGACATCTTCCCTGTCATCAAGAGCAACAAGTGGCTCAACTACTTCAAGACCCGCCTCTCTTATGCTGAGGTAGGTAATGAGCCTAACAATCCTTATCTCAAGCGCGGCGGTTACACCATCAACCCCACTACCGGTCGCCCTGAGACCACTACCGTCTTCTATGATGACCTCAAGCCCGAGCGCACCAAGTCTTGGGAGTTGGGTCTCGACTTCGTCCTCTTCCAGAACAAGTTGAAGGTCAACGCCACTCTCTATAAGTCGGCTACCTATGACCAGTTCTTCAACGTGCCTATGTCTTCATCTACCGGTTATACCAGCATCTGGACCAACGGTGGCCGCGTAGACAACAAGGGTATCGAACTCTCTGCCCGCTTCAGCCAGCCACTCGGCCCCGTAGACTGGGAGACCTATATGACCTGGACTCTCAACCGCAACGAAATCAAGGAGATGCTCCACGGATGGAAGAACCCCATCGACGGACAACTCTACGACCTCGACGTGATGTATCCCGCCAGCACTTCAGGTTATCAGAACCGTCTGCAGGTAGGTGGCTCTATGAGCGACATCTGGGTACGCACACTCAAGACCGACGAGCACGGAGCCATCTATGTCGACTCTGACACCAAGACCGTAGAGGCCAGCCCCAACGGCAACCAGTATTATGCTTATGCCGGCAAGGCCACACCTAACTACAACCTCTCTTGGGGCAATAGCTTCAGCTGGAAGGGTCTCAACCTCAGCTTCCTCTTCACTTACCGCAATGGTGGCGTGGTAGTCTCTGAGACACAGGCCATCCTCGACTACTATGGCGCTTCCAAGGCTTCTCAGGATGCCCGCAACAACGGTGGTGCTATCGTCAATGGCAAGCCCATCCCCGCTCAGGCTTACTATCAGGTAGTGGGTAACCCCACCAAGACCATCGATGCCATGTACACCTACAGCGCTACCAACCTGCGTCTGCAGGAACTGAGCCTCGGCTATGATGTGCCAATCACCAAGTATGTCAACTGGATCAAGGGTCTCAACCTCTCATTTGTAGCCCACAACCTGTGGATGCTCTACAACAAGGCTCCATTTGATCCTGAACTTACATCCAACACAGGAACCTATTATCAGGGCGTAGACTACTTCATGCAGCCAAGCCTCCGCAACTTAGGTTTCTCTGTTAAAGTTAAATTCTAACAAGGAGATAATACACTATGAAATCAATCATCAAATATACATTGATAGGAGCCTTTACCATGAGCTTGGCTACAGCATGTACCAACTCGTTTGAGGATATCAATACCAATCCCAATGAGGCTCACGACAAAGATATGGAGAAAGACAACCTGAGCACAGGTGCCTTCTTCACCCAGATGCAGAACAATGTGGTGCTCTACAAGGACGGTGCCGGCAACGAGTCTTCTGACTATCAGGTCTGTCAGGGTCTCTCTCATGACCTCTATTCAGGCTATATCGGTCCGACCGGTACCTGGGCCAGCGGCTCTCACAACGGTACTTACAAGATGACATGGTATGAGCAGATGTTTACCAAGCCATTCTCTCGCGTCATGCCCGCATGGCAGAGTCTGGTAAAGGCAGCCGAGAAGGGCAACCAGCCCGAAATCAAGGCTCTGGCAGACATCATCAAGGTTGAGGCTATGCACCGTGTCACCGACACCTATGGCCCTATACCTTATATCAATTATGGTAGCGGTTCGCTGGGAACTGCCTTCGACAGCCAGCAGGAAGTGTACAAGAAGTTCTTTGCCGAGCTCGACGATGCCATCGACGTGCTCACTCCTCTGGCCAGCGCCGGTGCTACTCTGATGCAGGACTACGACAATGTCTATGACGGCAGTGTCAAGAACTGGGTCAAGTTTGCCAACACTCTGCGTCTGCGTCTTGCCATCCGTGTGGCTTATGCCGATGCAGCCCTCGCCAAGACCGAGGCAGAAAAATCCATCAACAATGTCATCGGCGTCATCGAGGCTGTAGACGAACACGCCGAACTGCTCCACAGCAAGCTCAACTACTATCATCCCAACTATGATATGCAGGAGACCTTCAATGCCGGTGAAATCCGTATGAGTGCAGCCATGGACTCTTACATGAACGGTTACAACGACCCCCGTCGTACCGCCTACTTCAAGACTGCTGCCGACGACGGTGGCTATCATGGTGTGCGCTGTGGTACGGGCAACATCAGCTCTAAGGTCAGTGCCTATGCCGGAGCCAAGATTTCCAAGCTCAATATCGACAAGACCACAACTCCTATCGTGTGGATGACAGCTGCCGAGAGCTACTTCCTCCGTGCCGAGGGCGCTCTGCGTGGCTGGAACATGGGTGGTACAGCCCAGCACTTCTATGAGGCTGGTGTGAAAATCTCTTTCCAGGAGGCTGGCGTCTCTGGCGCTGACAACTATCTCGCCAACGACGAACTGACTCCCGCTGCCTATGAAGACAAGACCGGCGACGGCAACGATGCCGCTTCTCCCAGTTCTATCACCATCGCTTGGGACGAGAGCGCTGGCTTTGAGAAGAACCTCGAGCGCATCATCACCCAGAAGTGGATAGCTATGTATCCCGATGGCCCTGAAGGATGGTCTGAATTCCGTCGTACAGGTTATCCCAAGCTGTTCCCCGTGGTACGCAATGACAGCAATGGCAAGATAAGCACCAGCGTACAGATACGCCGACTGCCTTATCCACAGTCAGAGTACACCACCAACAGCGCTGCTGTCAACTCAGCAGTAAGCGTACTCAACGGCGAGTCTAACAATGGTACCGGCGACAACGGTGGCACCACTCTCTGGTGGGACAAGAAGTCACATTAATATTAATAATGTATATTAAAGATAGAACCAATATGAAATTCAGAATATTTTTCAGCGCTGCCGTAGTAGCCTCTATGGTGTTTGGGGGTCTCACAAGCTGTGATACCGACACCGAGGCCAATACCGTTCAGGGTTTGAAGACCTATGACGAGCAATATTACAAGAATCTCCGTGCGTACAAGAAGAGCGACCACGAGATCTGCTATGTTTACTATCAGAACTGGGCACCTCTCGAGGGTGTGGAAGGTAGCAAGGACCCCGCCTCTTGGGGCGAGCGTCTCGTCGGACTGCCCGACTCGCTCGATATCTGCAACCTCTGGATAGGTATTCCTACCCCAGAGACCCATCCTGTGGCTTACGCTGATATGCGCTACTGCCAGGAGAAACTGGGTACACGCTTTGTGTTCCATGCCGATGCCTCTAACTGGAACCACGCCGTGTGGTATCGTGACGAGAATATGAATGTAGACCAGAACACCATCGTAGACCTGCGTGAAGACCGTAGCGAGGAAGCTCTGCGTGCCTATGCCCGATGGGCTGTCGATACCGTGGTAAAATGTGGTCTCGATGGCGTAGACTTCGACTACGAGGGATGGGACAGCAACTCTATGTACATCGTTGCCGATGAGTGCAACAAGTATTTCGGTCCCGAAGGCAAGTGGGCAGAGAAGCTGTTCATGATAGACTATTTCGGTAGGTCCCCCGGTGACAACTGCGAACCCTATTGCGACTACCTCATCAAGCAGGCATATAGCGGCCAGGGTGCTACCGGCATGGGCGCTCCCGCTGGCTGGCCCGAGGAGAAGCACCTCTACATCGAGGCGTTTCATCAGAAACCCGACGGAGGCATGATCTGGAACTATGCCCGCTGGGAGCCCGCAAAGGGTCATAAGGGCGGCGTAGGTAGCTACTCTACCCGTTTCAACTACAACCAGTCTAAGAATGGACAGCCCTATCAGGCTCTGCGTGAGGCCATTCAGATTATGAATCCCGCGTTGAATAAATAAATGTATCAACACTACAATAAACAGAAACAATAATGAATATCAAGTATAGTTTAATGTCGGCAGCCCTGCTGCTCATGGCAGGCGGTACAGTACTGACCGGCTGTAATGCTGAGGGCGACGACTTCGATTATGGCAAGAACGGACTTCTGGTAGTAGGTACCGAGGTTACTCCCGTTCAGAAATTTGTGGTTGAGGATACCCCTTCTTCGTATCCTATCTCTATCCAGGCAACCAGCAAGGTAGAAAGTGATGTCAAGGTTTCACTCGCCATCGATACTGCATTGGTATCGCAGTACAACCTTAAGAATGGTAGCTCTTACTATGGCATACCATTGGACTGTGTAGAACTCGAGAACAGCGAGGTAACCATCAAGGCTGGTAGCGCTGTATCTACAGCCACTGCTGTCAAGGTGGTAAGCACCGAGTCATTTGTCGAGGGACGCAGCTACATGATTCCTGTTACCATCAAGGCCGTATCTGGTGGCAATCTGGATGTCGTTGAGGCTTCGCGCACTCTCTTCATCCGCATCTCACGTGTGCTCAACTTCCACCATATGTCATACACCTCTACCGCTTCATCCAACTTCATCTTTGATGAGAGCAAGAAGGTAGACCTGGGCAACTACACCATCCAGTTCAAGTTCTATGCCAATGGCTTCGGATATGCCGGTAACATCCAGCGTGTGCTGGCTATCGAGGGTGCCAATGAGGAAATGGCCAATATGTTCCGCTTTGGTGAGTCTGGTTCTGCTGGTGGCGACATCCTCCAGTGGATTTATCCCGGTGGCGGTATGTTCTCTACCACTCACTTTGCTGCCCGTCGCTGGTATCTCGTGACCTGTACCTACAACGGCTCCGACTTCAATATGTATGTAGATGACAACCCCTCACCCGATGCCAATGCGTCTGTATCAGGCAAGTCTACTCCCTTCCAGCGTTTCGAGCTGGGTATGTCTTGGGGTAACTACTATGCCAGCCAGTACTTCAGCGGTCGTCTGGCTGAGATTCGTCTGTGGAACAAGGCCCTCTCTCCCAGCACCATCGCTACCACTCTCTGTGGCGTAGACCCCAACTCTGATGGTCTCGTGGCTTACTGGAAGATGAACCAGACAGAGGGCTATGTCATCAAGGACGTTTCTAACCACGGTTATGACATGGACTGGAAGAATACCGTGCGCGACAAGAACGAGAGCGGTAATCTCTCAGCTACAACCGATGCTTATCAGGGTATCTCTTGGGGCATAGACGAAAACAACAAGTGTTCTGAGTAATCAAAGGAGGATAGTAACAATGAAAAATATAATCAAATCAGCAGCCCTCGGTGTCTTGGCAGTAGCCGGCATCACGATGGCATCATGCTCGAGCGACACCGTATATGACGTGGTGGGCAATCCCAACAACCTCGTTTACTTCAAGGCTAACGCCAACAATACCTTTACAGGTACGGTTGCTCATACTCCGGTAGGTGACTTCGGTTCGCTCAAGGGCGAATTCCCTGTAAAAGTGCAGCGTGCCCCAAGCCAGAATTGCAAGGTATATGTAGTCTCAGATCCCAGCCTGGTTGAAGCCTACAATGCCGAGCATAACACTTCTTATGTTGCTCTTCCCGAGTCTGCCGTTACATTCGAGAACCAGAACGTCACGGTAGAAGCAGGAAAGACGGATGCAAGCGATACCGTGAAGGTAACTCTCAATGAGAGTGCTCTGGCTTCGCTCACCGAGAAGGCCTATATGATGGCTGTCAAGATAGGTTCTGCCGAGGGAGAACTTAAGGGCAGCGAGGAGCGTGGCGTAGGTTATCTCATCGTGAACACAGAGACCAAACTCGTCAAGGATATTTCTTCTAAAGATGACGTTGTAGGAACTCTCCTTACTGATTATACTGGTTGGAATGTTAAGTATGACAGCGGTGTAGATATTACCGCCAGCGAACTCTTTGATGGTGACCTGACCAATGGCGCTGGTCTCCGTGCCGACGGCAATGATGGCAAGACCAAGGTAGTCATCGTGGATATGGGCGGCAATAAGTCTGTCAGCGGTTTCCGATTCTCACGCTACTACAAGTCCTGGTATGGCGGATGGTGGTATGATGAGTACTATTTCTCTGCTGTCAAGATTGAGTTGAGCAAAGATGGTGTCAACTGGGATGAGGCTGGTACCGTCACAGAGAGCGAAATGCCCAAGAACGGAGGTTACCAGTACTGTTCGTTCTATGGTGGTGTGTCAGCACGCTACATACGCCTCTCTATTGAGAGTGGCTCTTCTTCAGTATCAAGTCTTGCCGAATTAGGCGTATATGTAGCCAACTGATAGATAAGCAAGAATACACCTAACGGGCTAATGACCGTAGGGGTTCAATATTAAGGGGTGCCTGGCCGATATGAAGACCAGGCACCCCTTTTATCAATGTCTCTCTGATTGTTCTGATTGTTGCTGCAGCAACTGTTTCTACCACCCAACCAGCAGCCCTCTATGGGCGCTTGAGTATCACTTTGCCTTTGTAGACTGTGTCGGCGGCGCTGTCGAGGTCGTCCAGCAGCTGTGCCTTGGCGGCGGGATAGGTGCCGCGTCGCAGGATGAGGGTGTTGGTCTGCTTGACGGTGCGCCCCTCTACGCTTACGGTCGATGTGAAGGAGCCTATCTCGTTGCTTATGCTTACCGGCTTGGGAGTGGCTTCTAACATACATCCCTCGGGCAGCGTCATCTCGATAATCTCCACGTTCTTGAAGCCTTGATCTATGTAGATCTCGTGCTTGCGGTCGCGCGCTATGTGGCTCGGGACGAAGTTGCCGTGCAGCGGGTTGATGGAGGCAAAGAGGCGGGCACGCGTGCTGGTGGCTATCTGCACCTGGTCGGCTTCGACCGAGGCTGAGATGAGAGGCAGTAGGCCACGCCCGCCCTCGCCCTTGCGGTAGCCCATCCTCGCCACAGCCCGCTTTATGTTGCCAAAGGGCAGACTGTAAGCTCTCGCAGCCGCATTGATGCAGTCTTTCTCGCTCTTCTTGAGCCAGCCATAGAGCCTGGTGTAGCGATGACAGCTATAGCTGTCGATGATGTTTATGCTGCCGGTGCCGTCGGGGCGGAAAACGGTCTTCACCTTGGTAGTGCGCAGATTGAGCGTATCGGCATAGTCGGGCAGGATGACCCTGTGTCCGCCCTTGTCGCTTATCTCTACCGCCTCGTGTCCCGCTATGTCGTCGTGGGTATAGCCCAGAGGTATCTCTGGGTTGGTACACTCCATCCAGATTACCCCTTTGGAGGTAGGCACCTTGAGGATGACGTGGTTGAGCTGCTGGAAGTTGGGCAGGTCGATGAGCCTGTCATACTTGGTGCTGATGAGCGTATAGGTCGAAGCCACGCCCGCTTCTGCCAGCATGGCCTTCATCAGATTGGTCAGTGCCTTGCAGTCGCCGAAACCTTTGCGCCACACAAACTCGGCAGCCAGCGGGCGGTAGCCGCCGATACCCAGCTGGATGCTCACATAGCGGGTGTGGCGGCGCAGCAGGTTGTAGAGCACCCTCACCTTGTCCCAGTCGGTGGTACAGGTGTCGGTGAGCTCGTGCACCTTGGCCCGGGCGTCGTCGGGCAGCACGTCCATGCCCTGGCAGAGGCTGTTGATCCACAGTCCAAACTCTTCCCACGACTTCATGCTGCCCTGTGTGCCGTAATAATCAAGTCTCTCTGGCACGAAGAGCACTTTGGGAATCTGCCGCAGCAGCGGTTTGCTGAACTCCTCATAGACTATCTCTCCCTGGTTGGCGAGCGTGAAAGTCCAGCGTTTCTTCCCCTTGGGCGTGGTGCTCTCCACGGGCTTCATGTCGGTGTCCATAGCCACATAGCGCAGATTCATCGATGCCGGGAAGTCTATCATGTAGGTAGCCTCCTTGACCTCGGTGTCATAGGTGGGTATGGGCAAGAAGGGCGGATAGCTTATGGTGTTGTCCGTGCGGTGGTAGGTCACATCGGTGGTCACCACGATGGGGTAGAGAGGCAGGTCTATGCTCAGTTCCACGCTCTTCAGGTCGGTGACCATGTCTCCCGAGTACTCCGAATACTTCAGGTCTCCGGCTTTGTATTTCTTGTTGAACTTGCTGTTTACCCCTTCGACCACGCAGGCGAAGCGTTCAATCTTCTCCGACTTGTCGAGCGTGGCGTAGAAGTTGGCCAGCTGGCTCATGGTCTCCTTGTATATCACCACCTCGGTGTGCTCGGTCATGCGGTATTCGCTCTGCGAGATTACGTCGATGTGCACTGTCTGCTTGCGTATCTGCGCCGTGGGCTCTGCCCATGCCGTGGCAGCCCATGCCGTGACTGCGGCGATAAGCGTGATTATTCTCATGGCTTCTTCTTTAGTACTATGAGGTCTTTGCTGCGCTCCACGATGTTGGCGAAGAATGTCTTCACCTCGTCGTAGCGGTTGTTGGCAAAGAAGACCTTGTTGATTTTGAAGATGGTGTTACACTTGATGACATTGTTGGCTACACCGCAGACGATGCGTGCCGTTATCTCGCGCCCTTGGGTAGCGATGTTCACGCTCTTGGGCAGTTCCTCTACCTCCCAACCCTCGGGGATGGTGATGGTGTAGAGGCTGCGCTCGGTATGGATGAATGGAAACTCTATGGGCATCTGGCGGGTGGCGTCGGTGAACGGGTTGCTCTTGACCATGGGGTAGATGATGGGCGAGATGTAGATGTGGTCGTCAGTGGCTTCACCCTTGCGGGTAAAGGTGTAGTCCTCGCTCGCCTCGTCGCCAAACTCCTTGGCGTCGGTGGTCTTGTAGTCGGCTATACTGATGTTGTAGTCTTCCTCCTTGTCGGTCACATATTCCTTCTCGTCCTTGGCTTGCGCATAGTGGGAGCGGAACATATAGGCACCCGTACCTCGGTGTACGGCCTTGACCTTGCCCTTGAGTTCGCCGTTGGCGTCTATCGCTGCCGTCACTACATTGCTTTCGGTGTCTTTGCCTATGAGCTGCAGGTCCACCCACTTCTCGCCCTCGCCCTTGCTCAGGATGCGCGCCTTGTTGACATACAGTGAGGGAGTGAACGCGTTGAGGAAGCCTTTCTCCGACGAGGCGTCGGCATACATCATCTTGCCCTCGCCCATGGGTATTCCCACCACAAAGGTGTTGAGCTTGTCCATGCTGGGGTAGGTCACGGGCAGCGTGCCGGTGTTGCGTAGGCGCATCACCACGGGCACCGCCTCGATGCCGGCATCGCGCAGCATGTTGACCATTATCAGGTTGATGTCGGCGTTGGAGCCTGTGCCCGCCTTGGCGGTCTTCGTCATCGACTGTGGGCCCAACTCGAACGTCTCGTTCCACTTGAGGTGGCTGAAGAGCAGTTTCAGCACCGCTACAGCACGTTGCTCCGTGTCGGCTATCTTGTCTATGCCCTTCTCCTTGATTTCGTCACAGTAGGGGCTTTTGCTTCCAAACTTGCTGCCAAACCAGTCGGCCTTGTGCAGCATCTCGTCTATGCGCTCCCATGTCTCTCCGAAGTCCTTGTAGCCCACATAGGGGAAGTTGGTGGCTGTGAGCTCGGCGGTGATGCGGGCCATGTAGTCTCTCTTGCACCACACGTAGTCGTCGCCTTTGACGGCAGGCATGTTGTTGCCCACATAGACATAGTTCTTGCTGGTGGTCTGTATCACGTCACTGCGCGCTACGAGCCCATCGCCCAGGATGGGTTGCAGCAGACCAGGTCCGCGCAGTTCATACCTGAACAGCAGCCACTCGGGAATAATGGATGTATATCTTGCGTGTACCACGGGGATGGGTTGTTGGGCGTTCCAGTCGTCCATCTGGTAGTAGAGGTCGCTGCTCACGTTGTATTCGTACTCGATGACCGACCCTACCTTGGCCTGGGGGATGGTAAACTTGACGCGGTCGTGGTATTCGTCGAGCTTCTCTGTGAATATCATGTCGCTCTTCATCTTGGTCTTGACCACCTTGCCGTTCTCGAGGTTTACGGCGACTGCCTTGATGCCGAAAATCTTCTCATGGCCCTTGGCGCCCTGGCTGTTGTAGAGCACGTGGTCTACGTTGGCATAGTCCTTGCCGGCGTCCTTGAGTATCTTGATGCGGAAGCGGTTGGTGGTGACTTCGGTGATGTCGCCGCCGTCGAGGCGAAAGCCCACATCGCGCAGGTTGAGCAGCACCACGGCTGCCGCCGATGAGTCTTTGTCGTAGGTGGTCATCTTCAGTTCTTCCATGGTGGGTTCGCCGAATTTGAACTTGGGCAGGCTCTGGCCCCAGGCAGCCACCGACATCAACAGGGCGGCTGTGAGCATGATGATTACAGGTTTTCTGGTCATAGTAGAATGATTTGCGTTAGATGATATTTTGCAAAGATAGTGCAAACCGAACGCCATAAGCTCGCTTGATGGCTGAGGTGCAGCCTATCTTCTGCAAAGATAGTGCAAACCGTCGTACCGACCAAGCCCATGGCGATATTTCTTGCGTTTTCGCTCGATTTTTGTTGACATTCTGTCGGTGATAGCAGGGCTGTGGCAGTCCATCTGTGCATCCCGGAAGAAAAAAGGACTGATTTCCTTTTGTTCTTCACGCCGTTTGTGCTAACTTTGTAGCATAAAACCTAAAGATATGAAGATAAGTATAAAGAAAGCATTGGTCTGCTGCCTGTTGCTCGCCGGCGCTACGGCTATGGCACAGCAGCCCGCCATCATTCCCGTACCCGACCAGATGACGGTGGGCACAGGAGTGTGGACCATCAAGAAGAGTGCAACCATCGGTTGCGACAACGCACAGCTGCGGCCTGCCGCCGAGTATCTCAGCCAGATGCTCAGCCGCGCCACGGGCTATCGCTTTGCCGTCAAAAATGGCAAGGGCGACATCCGCCTTACCCTTGCCAACGAGGGCAATGCCGGTGCCTATCGCCTCAGCGTCACCGGCAAGGGAGTGACCATCGAGGGCGACACCTACCGTGGCGTCATCAACGCCATAGCCACCTTGCGCCAGCTGCTGCCCGACGACATCGAGTCACAGCAGGTGGTGGCACGCACGTGGACGGTGCCCTGTGTGACCATCACCGACGCGCCACGCTTCGAGTGGCGTGGCATGGAGCTCGACTGCTCCCGCCACTTCTTTACCGTCGACGAGGTCTACAAGCTGCTTGACGTACTGGCGCTCTACAAGATAGACAAGATGCACTGGCACCTCACCGACGACCAGGGATGGCGCATCGAAATCAAGAGCTATCCGCTCCTCACCGAGCGTGGTGCATGGCGCATCTACAACAACCAGGATACCGTGTGCATGAAGCGTGCCGCCGAGGAAGATGCACCCGACCTGCAGGTTCCTGTTGCCCGTACGCGCCGCGATGATAAGGGACGCACCCTCTATGGTGGCTTCTACACCCAGCAGCAGGTGCGCGACATCGTGGCTTATGCCCAGGTGCGTGGCATCGAGATTATCCCCGAGATAGATATGCCCGGCCACAGCCTGATGGCCATCGACAACTACGACGGACTGTCGTGCTTCAAGCAGACGGGATGGGGCAAGCTCTTCACCACACCTATGTGCCCGGGCAAGGACACCATGCTCGAGTTCTGCAAGAACGTGTGGAGCGAGGTCTTCGACCTCTTCCCATCGCGCTACGTACACATCGGCGGCGACGAGGTCGACATGAAAAACTGGAAGACCTGCCCCGACTGCCAGAAGCGTATGAAGGACCATCACCTCACGACCGAGCCACAGCTGCAGGCCTGGTTCAACCACTATATGGAGGACTTCTTCACCGCCCACGGCAAGACCATGATAGGCTGGGACGAGATTATCGCCGGCGGACTCACCGCCAACTCGGCCGTGATGTGGTGGCGCTCATGGGCTGCCGACTCGCCCAAGCAGACCACCTCGCATGGCAATGCGCTGATATGCTCGCCCAACTCCGAGTTCTACATCGACTATCAGGAAGACCGCAACTCCATCCCCGCCATCTACCGCTTTGACCCCGTCAAGGGACTCGACGCCAAGGAGCAGCAGCTGGTGCTGGGTGTGCAGGCCAACCTCTGGACCGAATGGGTGCCCACGATGAACCGCGTGTGGTATCAGGCGTTCCCACGTGTGATAGCCACCGCCGAGCTGGGATGGAGCAAGCCCCAGACCATGAATATCGACAACTTCACCAGCCGCCTCGTCGCCCATCTGCCCCGTCTGCAGAAGATGGGTGTCACCTATCGCATACCCGACCTCACTGGCTTCTATAATGTCAATGTCTTCACCGACAAGGGCGTGGTCGATGTCAAGTGTGCCGACCCCTCGGCCACCATACGCTACACCACCGACGGTAGCATACCCGGCGTCAACGCACAGCTCTATGCCGGACCGATGACCATCACCGAGACCACGCATTTCACCTTCCGCACCTTCGGCCCCGACAACCGCAAGGGTGATATGGTGAAGTGCAGCTATGTCAAGGAAGACCTGGCACCGGCTGTGACCGCCGACAGTCTGAAGGAAGGACTGCAGGTGGCATGGCACGACTACGACGGACGCGACTGTGCCGGCATAGACCAGGCTGCGCTCAACGGCACCTATGTTACCACCGGCATCCAGATACCCGCCGAGGCAAAGGGCAATATCGGACTTATCTTCAACGGATATATCGACATCCCCGCCGACGGCATCTATACCTTCGCCCTGCTCTCTGACGACGGCAGCTATCTGAAGATAGACGATACGATGGTAGCAGACAATGATGGCGAGCACAGCCCGCGCGAAATCATCGGCCAGCACGCCATGCGCCGCGGTCTCCACCCTATCTATGCCCGCTACTTCGACCACAACGGTGGTCAGCTGCGTCTGCGCGTCATGGACGACAAGGGCAACGATGTCCAGGTGCGTTTCTGCCACTAAGGCTTACCTTATTATATAGTACAGGCGCCACGTGGCGCCCGTTACTACCGACTCCATTGTCCGCAATGCCATCACCCCAGGCATTGCGGATATTTTTTTGATGCCTTGTGGTGAGGGAGGCATGTGGCGTGGTGGTCCCCCGTATCGTGGGCAGCGCCCTACGTTTCCGTTTTGCCAGCCTCCCGATTTCCCCGCGCTCCATCCCCTTCGTGCGGAGGCGTCCTATAGCCATTGTAAACCATGTGTTTGGAAGCGCCGTGATTGTCATCGTCGGCTCGTATCATAAGATACGTGACCTCGTGCCTTATGATACGTGGGCTCGTAACAAATGACGCGCGGCCTCGTACCTATTGATACGAGCCACCAACTGTGGTTGGTGCGGCGGTGTGTTTGGTTGGCATGGTGTCGTGTGTGGTTGGTGCGGCGATGTGTTTGGTCGGCATGGCGGTGAGCGTGGTTGGCGCGGCGATGTGCGTGGTTGGTGCGGCGGTGTGCGTGGTTGATGCGGCGGTGTGTTTGGTTGGCGCGGCGGTGTGCGTGGTCGATGCGGCGGTGTAATTGGTTGACAGCCGGAAAGCACCCTGCAGCAACTCTGTAGGAGTTGCGATTTCATAGCCCAGGGTTGCGGGCGAAGCACGCTACCCTGGGTAGCTGCCCCACTAATGTGGCAACGCTGTAAGTGTTGCGATTAGCCGTAGGCGTTACCCATAGCAGGATAATTGTCAAAAATGGGTTGGTGGAAATAATAAGATTGAGTATAACGCCTTCGGCTAATCGCAACTCCTACAGAGTAGCTACACCTTTTATATATATACCCAGGGTAGAGGCGCTGCGCACCTCAACCCTGGGCTGGGGAAACGCAACTCCTACAGAGTTGCCGCTGCTTGCGGGCTTGCTGCTCTACGCCGTCACGGACATACGCAAAAAGTCCGTCATCTTCGCTTGGGTTGCGATGATGGCGGGCTTGAAGGATATTGGGGGCAGTTTACTTCACGGGAACGAGCCAGAAGGTTACGTTGTAGTCGCCATACTTGAGGCGATACTCGGGCTGGGCTTCAGCCGCGCGTGACCATGAGTCTACACCACCCACTCCGGCTTGCTTCTTGTCGATGCACAGCTCGGTGTACTTGGACTTGGGCAACTGGGCAGCGTGGCGCTGCTTCTTCTTGTCGCCCTCGTCGAGGTCGGAGATGTTGTAGTGGAGTGCAGAGGCAGAGAAGGGTGCGTCGGCCACAATCTTCAGACCCTTGCCCTCGGTGGTAGTCTGGTTCCACCAGCGTATGCCGGTCTTTGTACCGGTCTCCTGCGGACGTATGTAGGGATAGAACTGCTCGTCGGCGGTCTGAGTATAGATGCCAAGACGCTGAGAAGAGCAGCGGTCGATATAGTTCTCGTTGGGGCCGAGGCCATAGAAGTGGCTCTGGTCCATCTGGTAAGGCATGTCGAGCTTCATACCGAAGCGCATGAGGTTGCCCACCTCTGCACCGGGAGTGGCCTTGAAGTCCTGGGTAACGCGTATCTGTCCGTCGGCACCAATGAGGTAAGACAGAGTAAGTGTTCCCTTGACCTCGGGCATATCATAAACGACCTTAACCGAAGCTGAATTCTTGCCCTTCTCGACCTCGGTAGACTTGAGGTTGATGACGGGGTTGCGCCAAACCACGTAGCGACGCTGCAGGTTGGCACCCATATCGTTGTCGGTCACTGCACGCCAGAAGTTGGGCTTCAGCATACCGCCCTCGCCGAGCATAGACACGCCATCGACCTCGTAGCGGTTGATGTAGCTGGTGGCGGGGTCGAACTCTACCACGAAGTTGCTGCCCTGGACGAGCAGAGGAACACCCTTCTTGTTGGCTACCTTCACCTTGCCCTTGGCTGTGCCGATGAGTCCGTCGGCGTTGAGCTCGGGCTTGGCGTCCTTCTCGGCGATGGCTATCTGGGCGTAAGCCATGGTCTGTCCCTTGGCGATGAGAGGTTCGGCAGTCTTGGTCTTGAAGTCGATGTTGAGCATCACCTCGGCATTGGCGTCGATACCGTCGAGCTTGTAGGGCAGAGTGTAAACCACCTTCTGCTGGGGAGCCACATCGAGGTTGGCTATCTCGCCCTGCTGTACGGCCTTGCCATCGGCGAGGAGAGTCCAGCACAGCTTGTAGTTGTCGATGTTGCGGAAGAAGTTCTCATTGTAAACCTCTATCTTGCCAGCCTTGGCGTCGATGGCCTTTGCCCATACGTTTTGATACTGGTAACCGACCTCGTAGGCATGAGGATTGAGTTTGCGGTCGGGGCTGATGAAGCCATTGTTGTTGAAGTTCTTGTCATCATTGCTGTCCCAGTCGTTGTAGTCGCCGGCATAGGCAAAGATTTCCACACCGTTGGCGTCTTTCTTGCGGAGAGCCTGGTCTACGAAGTCCCAGATGAAACCACCCTGGTACTTGGGGTACTTGCGGATGATGTCCCAGTACTCCTTGAAGTTGCCCTGGCTGTTGCCCATAGCGTGGGCATACTCGCACTGGAAGAAAGGCTTCTTGGCCTTCTCGTCGGTGCGCTTGCAGTACTCCTCACTCTCCTTCAGGCCGAGGTACATGGGGCAGTAGAAGTCGGAGTCGGAGTTCCAGCGGCCGCGCTCCCAATGTATGGGACGGCTGGGGTCGAACTCCTTGACCCATTTATAGGCATTCTCGAAGTTCACACTCTCTGCCGTCTCGTTGCCGAGTGACCAGATAATGACGCTGGGATGGTTGAAATACATGTGTACGTTATGCTCATTGCGCTCCATTATCTGTTTGGCGTACTCGGGCTTACGAGAGAAAGCGGTCTCTTCGTAGCCAAGACCGTGGCTCTCCTGATTGGCCTCGGCGAGGACATAGATACCGTACTCGTCGCAGAGGTCGTAGAAGCGGGGGTCAGAAGGATAGTGACAGGTGCGGACAGCATTGATGTTGAGCTGCTTCATAATCTTGATGTCCTGCAACATGCGCTCCACGCTTACCACGTAGCCGCCGTCGGGGTCAATCTCGTGACGGTTGGCGCCCTTGAGGAGAATGGGCTGGCCATTGACCAGCATCTGCGAGTTCTTGATTTCTATCTTGCGGAAGCCCACCTTCTGGGTGAGGACCTCTGTCACCTTGTCGCCGTTCTTGACTGTGGCCACGAGAGTGAAAAGGTAAGGAGTCTCGGCAGTCCACTTCTTGACATTGCGCAGCGAGAAGCGGATGGTGCCGTAGGCGTGGCGCTTGAAGTCGGCAGTGCTCTTGGCCACGGTGATGCCGTTGGCGTTGAGCAGCTCGAAGTCGATGACAGGGCGTCCGGTCACGTCGACCTTCACCTCGAGGGTACCGTCCTTGTAGTCATTGATGAGGTCGGGGGTAATTCTGAGGTCGTCGATATGCACTCCGGCGTCGCGGGCGTAAAGGTAGCTCTCGCGGGCCACACCGCTGAGACGCCAGAAGTCCTGGTCTTCGGAGTAAGAACCGTCACACCAGCGGAATGTCTGGAATGAAATGAGGTTGTCACCCTTATGGATGTAAGGGGTAATGTCGAACTCGGCAGCCACCTTGGAGTCCTCGCTGTAGCCCACGAAGCGTCCGTTGACATAGAGGTACATGTTGGAAGTGACAGAGCCGAAGTGGGCTATCACCTGCTTGCCGTCCCAGTTGGCGGGGATAGTGATGATGCGGCGGTATGAACCCACGTGGTTGCGCTCGTTGGGGGTATAGGGCGGGTTGTTCTTGAAATGACCGCGCCAGACATATCCCACGTTGATATAGGCAGGGTCGCCATATCCCTGGAGCTCCCACATGCCGGGAACGTTGATTTCGCCCCATGTGCTGTCGTCGAGGTCGGTCTTGTAGAAGTCGGTAGGACGCTGGTCGGCGTTCTCTACAAACTTGAACTTCCACTTGCCGTCGAGCGAGAGGAAATTGGACGACTCGGTCTTGGCGCCCTTGAGCGCCAGGTCACGGTTCTCATACGCGAAGAACTGGGTGTGCAATGGGAAACGGTTTACCGCGTTTACCTGCAAGTCTTGCCATTCAGTGAAAGTGGGCGTCACGTCGGCCGCCGACACTGAAAGTGTTGCTGCAAGTGCCAATAAAAGGAATGAATTTCTCATGTAATTATTGTTAATTTAATGATAATGCATAGGTAGACATGGCAAAGATAAGCAAAAACAATGGTAACTTTGCACATAAATGGCTTAAAAATGCAAAATCCCTATATTAAACAGTACCCCGACCTCATGGACGGGAAGAAAATCATGTATATTCATGGTTTTATGTCATCAGCACAGAGCGGAACGGTATCAATCCTGCAGACACTGTTACCCAATGCGACGGTGGTGGCGGACGACATTCCGCTGGACCCGGTCGAGGCGGTGACGATGTTGCAGGAAATGGCTCGCCGGGAGAACCCCGACCTCATCATCGGTACCTCGATGGGCGGCATGTATGCCGAGATGCTGCACGGCTATGACCGCATACTGGTCAACCCCGCACTGGAGATGGGGCAGACCATGCAGAAGAGCAACATGATGGGCAAACAGGTGTTTCAGAATCCACGTCGGGACGGCGTGCAGGAGGTGGTGGTGACCAAGGCTCTGGTCAAGGAGTATGCCGACATTACCACCCGCTGCTTTGCGGCAGTCGATGCCGACGAGCAACGGCGTGTGTATGGTCTCTTTGGCGACAAGGACCCGGTGGTGCATACCTTCGACCTCTTCCACAGCTATTATCCTCAGGCTATCCGCTTCCACGGCGAGCACCGACTGATAGAAAAGGTGGTGCACAGGTATCTGATACCGGTGATAAGGTGGATAGACGACCGGCAGGAGGGCCGCACGCGCCCCGTGGTGCTGATAGACAGTTCGACCATGAGAGACAGCTATCTCAACGCGACATCAAGCATGCACAAGGCGTTTGAGATGCTCATCGAGAAGTACGATGTAAGGATAGTGGCGCCGGCTCCCACCGACCACCCCGAACAGATAACCGAGATGGGAGCATGGATAGAAGACGCGCTCTCGGCTCCGGCGTGGAACAGGGTAATCTATACCAATGACCCGCAGCTCATCTGTGCCGACTACCTGATAAGCGACCGCGATGTGGATGACTTTATGGGTACCGTCATCCGTTGGGGCAGCGACAAGTTCAAGACCTGGGAAGAAATCATCGGTTATTTCGAACTGCTGGGTGGCCAGTAGCGGGGTAGGGGTGAATTGGGAGACCGTGTCATTCATCAGTCTTCTGCAGCGCCTGGCGTATATCGTCCTTGTCGCTGGTGAAGACATGGTTGAAGGCACCCACCGAGACCACGCGGGTGGTTCCGTCGAAGGTAATGCGGCCTACGCTGAACAGCAGATAGTTGCTTACCTCCAGCGAATTGTCCAGATAGACTTCTGCCACTTTGCTCACGAAGAGCGAACCTAAAAAGCCCATCACGATATTGTCGTCATGACGTTGGGAAAGGGTCTCGTTCACATAGCCCGAGACCGCAGAACGGATGGCCTCGGTATGGGCTTTCTTGTCGGGACAGGTAAGCGCCATCAGCAAGATGACAAATAGGGTGATGACCAGGGCAAATATCTTTTTCATCATAATCTTGATATGTTTAAGGGTTGGTTCTCTCCAGACTGAGCTGAGCCAGATAGTCGTAGTGGTCGCCTTCGGCCACGAGCCGACAGTCGAGCCCCGCCTCACGGGCTGCGGCGCTGAGCAGCGGATAGTCGACATAGAGCCAGTCGAACGGTAGGCCCTCGACACGGTCATACCGCATCTGATAGTCGACCTCTCCATAGTATTTGCCGGACAGGTCGATGTCCATACCACCATCTTCATCCTGATAGACATAACTCAGGTCGCTCGAGTCGATAAGTATCTGCCCGCCCGGGGCAAGCAGACTCGCCACGCGACGCAACAGCCCGCCCAGTCCGCTCATCTTGCCGGCTATGCCCGTGCCGTTCATCAGCATGAGTATGGTGTCAAAACCTCCGCCGAGGCGTGGGTCGAAGAGGTTGATGCACTCCACATCGGCGATGCCGCGCCGGCGCATGGCCTCGCAACTCAGGGGCGACACGTCGATAGCCTTGACGCTCACACCGCGCTGCTGCAGCGCCAGGGCGTGGCATCCGGCTCCGGCGCCCACATCGAGCGTGGTGCCGCTGGTCATCTCCAGCGCCTTTAGCTCCAACGGCGGCATGCTGTCGGTAGTGCGGAAGAGATAGTCTACCGGCATCTCGTCGTCGTCAAACATCGACGACATCACGGTGAGCGTCTTGGCACGGCCCGTGGTGAGATAGTCGAGAATGGCTGCGCCCATAGGGTCGCGCTTGGGGTCGAGGGTTTGGGTATCGATGGTCATCAGGATGGTATAAAAATCGGCATACCGGCTGCGATGCACTCTGCCGCCGATATGCCTTGTCATGAAAAATTCTATCTTTATGGATGCGATTAGAGAATACGACCTACGATGCGGAAGTTGAGCACGGGATAAACTGTAGCCTTACTCAGATACTTCAACACTTCGCCGGTATCGCTGTTGGTGTCGGCCTTGGTCAACTTGTGGTCGCGCAGATAAACCTCGGGGGTACCCCAGAACTGCACACCCATGTCGAAGTTGAAGGCGAAGCGATGCTTGGCGGGAACGGCACGGCCGAAGCCTACGCCCAGATAAGGACGGAAGGCGGCAACCTTGAGTGTAGCGTCTACGTTACCACGCTCGTCGGGGGTAAGCAGGTAGTCGCCCAGGTCAAGACCTATCTTCTGGCCGTCGGGGAGAGAGGCGTTGAGTCTGTTGATATCCATCAGCACGCCGTCCTTAGTATTCTTTAGGGTAATTATCTTGTCGGAACCCAAGTAGGCACCTGCGGTAACGTGGAATGCACTCGTCTTGAATGGGTAGACATCGAAGAGCAGATGGCCGGTGGTGAGCGACGACTTGCCTTCCACCTCGAAAGAGCGGGGGCCATTATAACTTGCAGGGATTTCACCGTCGAGGTCGAGGTCGGTCTTGACCTTAATCTGCGGGAAGATGTTTACACCACCGCGTACGGTCACGTAGGGAGTGATGGGGGCTGCAGCCTCGATGCTGATACCGGTAAGGCCGACACCGACGCCCACACTGAGATGGTTGAAGATTCCATGGTCATCTACTGCACTTTCCTGGGCTGAGAGTTGGCTGAAGCTCATCATCGCCATAGCCAACAGTAGCATAACTTTTCTCATAGTTAATTTAGTTTTAGTTTATGTTAATATAATGTTGATGATTGCAAATATAATAAAAATCTCTTTACCCACCGCAGATTATGATAAAAAAATTAGAAACAGCCGTGATTTTGTTACCGTTTACTACGCGTAAGCCCTATAAACCCTGCTCAGCGGCCACTTTTGCTACAATGATTCTGAAGATTATCCACAGAAAAGGCTGGACCCCGCGAGTGGAATCCAGCCTGCTTTATAGTATGATAACCGATGTCGCCAGCGTCGCCTCGATAATGACAAGGCTCCCGGAAACATCCGGTTACATCATCTCCTTTATTTCCTGAATAGTCATGTCCATCACCTCAGCCACATCGTCGACAGCCATGCCTCGCTGCAGCATCTTGCGGGCTATCTCGACCTTCCTGCGCTTAATGCCCTCGGCCAATCCTTCAGCCAATCCCTTGGCATAGCCATCCTTCTTGGCAGTGTTGATGGCGTTGATGATGTCGCAATCGGTATACATCTACAATATCTTCTTTATATCCTGGACCGTCATGTTAGTCAACTCAGCTACCTCTTCGACAGCCATGCCTCGCTGCAGCATCTTGCGGGCTATCTCGACCTTGCTGAACTCAATGCCCTCTGCAATGCCTTCGGCGCGTCCCTCGGCATGTCCTTCTGCATGTCCTTCGGCGCGTCCCTCGGCAAAACTATCCTTTTTGGCTGTGTTGATGGCGTTGATGATGTCGCGATAGGCATTCACACTATCCTCGTACAGTATCCTGTCCTGCGCATTGAACTTGGAAACTTCAGCCTGTTCAAACAGCCTTGTGAACACACGCTCCTGAAGGGCAGCGGGGCGCTCCATGAGCACAGAGAGGTTCTTGAGCACAAACATCCACTTGTCGTACATCGTGACGAGCTGGTCTTCGGTCTTGTCAAACTTAGGAATCTCTACATATATATAAGTGAGCTTGTCATAGAACACCTTCTTGGTGTTGACCTCCATAAGTTTAACCTCATGATGCCAATGCTGCGCTTCCTCCAGACCTTCTGCGAAATTGAAATTCAGCAAACCGATGGTATAAACCGAACTGAGATGGAAGTCCCAGTTACCTCCACGCTGAGCCTGCTCACGGATAGGGAAGGTGGAGTAATAGATGGTGCGGTCTTTGAAGAACTCCTGATACACATTCTGCATCTCGACGATAAACTTCTCGCCCTTCTGGTTCTCGCAATAGACATCAAAGATGGCGCGCCGGGCATCAGCACGGTCGCCCAACTGCTCAGAGTTGAGGTAAGTCACATCCTTAACATCCTGTTCGCCACGAAACAACGCGTTGAGGAAACTTATCAGCAACTCCTTGTTGAACTCGGAGCCGAAAAGGCGTTTGAAACCGAAATCAGTATGTGGGTTGATGTATCTTTCTGTCATAACAATATATTGAGAAACAATGACTATATCTGCAAAGTTAAGAAATAAAATCAGAAACGTGACTGTTTTGTCAGTTTTTTTCGTCATCCATAACAAATAAACGATAGTTCGCGCGGCGGCGGGACAACTCCCCTGCAACCAAAAAAGCCAATATCCTCTGCCAGTGGCGGATATTGGCTTGTAGGGGTCAATACTCAGTCTTGCTGTCGCTCTCTCTCCATGCCTCAAAGGCTTTCTTGGCCTCATCGGGCAGCAGGATGCGCATGGGCTTGTGGCGGTCTGCCGGAGCGAGGGCTATCTCCTGATAGATGAAGTCGTCGTCGAAACCTATTGCGGCAGCGTCCTTGCGGTCGTTGGCATAGTAGATGTGGTCCAGATGTGCCCAATAGATGGCACCGAGACACATGGGGCAAGGCTCGCATGAGGTGTAGATGTCGCAACCACTGAGGTCAAAGGTACCGAGACGCAGCGAGGCGGCGCGGATGGCACTGACCTCGGCATGGGCGGTAGGGTCGTTGTCGAGGGTCACACGGTTGGAAGCCTCGGCCACCACCACGCCGTCGCGGGCTATCACGGCGCCGAAGGGGCCGCCGCCTTTGCGCACGCTCTCTTCGCTCAGGGCGATGGCGCGTCTCATCAGTTCTTCTTTCGTCATAATCGTTCTTGTTATTATTGTTTCCTGCACAAACTTATTCATTTTTTTTGAATTCCCCAAATAATGTGTGTTAAATATCCATCATAGTCCCGCTGCGTGCATCGCCAGACTCCACGGCAGAGGCCATAACCGCAGCCGTCATACACCCGCTTCGGACAAAACAAAACCGCAATGCCCTGGTGTGGACATTGCGGTCGGGAGTGTCGTGTATGGTTGCGGGGTCAGAAACGGCCCTGGTCTTCGAGATAACTGTCCTTGAACCCGAGGAAGTAGAGCACTCCGTCGAGTCCAATCGTATTGATGCTCTGCTCGGCGCTTGCCACCACGCGTGGCTTGGCATGGAAGGCTATACCCAGACCGGCTTCGCTCAGCATGGGCAGGTCGTTGGCACCGTCGCCCACGGCGATGGTCTGCGCCAGGTTTACCTTCTCCACCTGTGCAATGAGCTTCAGCAGTTCGGCCTTGCGTGTGCCGTCTACTATCTCTCCCACATAGCGTCCTGTGAGCTTGTTGTTATCGTCTATCTCCAGCTCGTTGGCGTAGACATAGTCAATTCCGTATCTGCGCTGGAGGTACTCGCCGAAGTATGTGAAACCACCGCTGAGGATGGCTATCTTGTAACCACATCTCTTGAGTACCGACATGAGGCGGTCGGCGCCCTCGGTGATAGGCATCTTCTCGGCTATTTCCTGCATCACGCTTGCATCGAGGCCCTTGAGCAGTGCCACGCGTCGGGTGAAGCTCTCCTTGAAGTCTATCTCGCCCCTCATGGCGCTCTCGGTGATGGCGCGCACCTTGTCGCCCACTCCGGCGCGGTCGGCCAGCTCGTCTATGCACTCGGTCTGTATCAGCGTCGAGTCCATATCAAAGCATATCAGTCGGCGCATGCGTCTGTACATGTTGTCCTTTTGGAATGAGAAGTCTATACCCATGTCTGCCGACATGTGCATGAGGTCTCCCTGCATTTCCTTTTGGTCTCGGGGCGTGCCACGCAGCGAGAACTCGATGCAGGCCCTCACGTTGCGGTTGGTCTTCTTGATGCTCTGGCGTCCAGTGAGGCGCAGTATCGAGTCGATGTTGAGCCCCTGCTGTGCGATGATTTTGGTGGCTGAGGCAATCTGCTCTGCGGTGAGCGTCTTGCCTATCAGGGTGAGGATGTAGCGGTTCTTGCCCTGCTTGTTGACCCATGCCTCGTACTCGTCGTCGCCTATGGGGGTGAAGGCTATCTGCACCTGCAGTTCGGTGGCCTTGAAGAGCAGTTCCTTCATCACCTGTCCCGACTGGCGCTCGTCTATACGGATGAGGATGCCAAGTGAGAGAGTGGCGTGGATGTCTGCCTGACCGATGTCGAGTATCTGGGCTTTGTGGCGTGCCAGTATCTCTGTGACCATCGCGGTGAGTCCCGGGCGGTCTTGACCGGTAATGTTTACCAGTATCTGTTCAAATTTCTTGTTGTCTTGTTCCATTCTTTGTGTATCTTGATGCACAGGTTGCAAAAGTACTTGTTTTCCTGCTGACTTACAAATTTATGCGCTTAAATCTTTCCTCACTTGTGGCGTACGCGGTTGAGTATGCGTGGGAACATACGGCGCAGCCGCATCAGGTATTCGCCTGTCTTGCTTCCGCCTACCACCATTGTCACAGCCACGATGATGAGCGTCAGACCCACCATGTCGCGCGGGGTGAGGGTCTCGCCGAAGACGAGCACGCCGAAGATGATGGCTGTCACGGGCTCCAGCGCTCCCAGTATGGCGGTGGGCGTAGAGCCAATGCGCTGGATGGCAGCCGTGGTGCAGAGGAAGGAGATGGCGGTGGGGAATAGTGCCAGTGCCACCACGTCGGCCCACATATACCACTGGCTGGCGGCGGGCATGGTGAAGGGCGTGCCGGTGGCAAAGCGTCCGGCAAAGATTAGTGCGCCGAACACCAGCACGTAGAAGGTAATCTTGAGCGTGGGGATCTCGCTCAGCATGGGGCGGTTGGCCCCCACGATGTATATGGCGTAGCTCAGCGACGATGCCATGACCAGAAGCGTGCCCACCAGACTCAGTGTGTCGCCGTCGCTGCCACGATAGAGCAGCCCTATTCCGCTCAGAGCCATTACGATGCAGAGGATGGTGGTGATGGTGAGCCGCTCCTTGAAGAAGAGTGCCATGATGACCGCCACCATGATGGGGTAGACGAAGAGCAGCGTTGAGGCTATGCCTGCCGCCATGTGGTTGTAGCTCTCAAAGAGGGTGAGCGACGAGATGGCCATTATCAGACCCATCGCCACGAGTGGCAGTATCTGGTGCCGGCGTAGTCCGAAACCGCGTCCGCGCATCATCAGCATAGCTGCCAGCATAGGTATGGCGGTCATATAGCGGAAGAAAAGAACCGATTCGGGGTTCATACCTATTTTATATAGGGGCAGGGCGAAGAGGGGATTGGTTCCGTAACTTGCGGCTGCGATGGCAGCCAGAATATAACCTTTAGTAGTGTTGCTAAGCATAGAGATATCTGTTGTGTAGCAGCCCGCAACCGTAGCGGCAGCTCTGTTTGACGGTGCAAAGGTACTAATAATCTATCCATGCCACGCCATGACTGCCCACTTTTTTTATCCCCGTCTGCCAATTGTCTGTTTTCCAGCTATGCGAGGGCCTTACGGCCACCACAATCGTTTGTGGCAAAGCCTCTGTGATATGGTCTCTGCCGATAATCCTTGCTCCCACGACCGGACTACTCTTCTTGCGGCTCGGCATATCCCTCCCTGCTGCGTATATGGTCCAGGAGTTTTGCGAAGAGCGCGTTCTGGCGCAGCGTAGGTTCGTGTCCGGTAATGATGAGCTGCTTGCGGGCACGCGTGAGCGCCACGTTGAGCTTGCGGTCTATCACCTGGCCGTCTTCCTCCATGCAGTTGGCGGTGAGGAAGTCCAGCTGGTAGGCGTGCTGGATGGTAAACGAGTAGATGATAACGTCGCGCTGCGACCCCTGATACCGCTCCACGGTGTCGATGGATATGCGGGTGAGCGGCTCGATGCCCATCTGCTCAATCTCGCGACGTATCATGGCTATCTGGTTGCGGTAGGGCACGATGACGCCCACCGTGCGGTCGGGGTCGAAGCCCTTGCCACAGTAGGAGTATATCCGCCCGACTATCCGGGCCACTATCCTCGCCTCTACGGGGTTGACCTTGTCTGACTGGGTGGGCGAGAGATTGCCGGCCGAGGGGAAGTAGAGCAGGCGGTGATGGTGGAGAAGCGTGTCGAGACCATCTGCGGCGTAGGGCAGTGGCGTGGGGTAGATGACGTCGGTCTGCTGGTGGGGTAGAGGCACGCACTCCAGCTGCTCGCGACGGTAGAACATCTCGTTGGGGAAACTTGCGATGTCGGGGTGCATGCGTCCCTGACGTCGCAGGATGCCCACAAACTGCGTGCGACCCAATGCCATCTCGCGGCGGTAAAGTCGCTCGAAGAGCGAGTTGCGACAGTCGGTGAGATGGATGGCTGTGAGCAGCGGGTCGGTGGTCTGCGACAGTGCAGCGGGCTGCTGCACCACTGCCGGCAGCTGCTTGTAGTCGCCCACCATGACAAACTTGTCGATATGGGTGAGCAGCCCCATCAGCGAGGGCTCGAGTATCTGGCTGGCCTCGTCGATGATGGCCAGGGAGAAGCGGCGCAGCGTGAAGAGAGGCGTGCGGCTCTGCAGCGTGGTGGTGGTAGCCACGACCACGCGGGCCGAGAGCAGCGTCTGGCGCACGTGGTCGAGTCTGGGAGTCTCGCCCACGCGCCTGTCGAGCAACTGGTCGCGGAAGCGGGGGTCGCAGGTGTACTCGTTGCCTATGCGCAGATAGTCTATGCCCGCCTCGGTGAGCATGGCGCAGATTTCGTCTACCGCCCTGTTGGTGTACGAGGTGAGCAGCAGCGATGCGTCGGGGTCGCAGAGTGCCTCTTCGACCATGAAGCGCAGCGCCATCGATGTCTTGCCGGTTCCCGGCGGGCCCACGAGCAGGAAGAAGTCGTTGGCCTGCTTGACCTTGAGCAGCGTGGCGTCGTAGGTGGGGCTGTAGGGGCGGGTGAGCTGTCGCGAGGTGTCGGCTGTGGGTTCGCGCTGCGACAGCAGCAGCTGTCGCCGGTCGCCCGGCGCGTGTATCAGTTCGCTCAGACTGCGCAGATTGGCGGTGAAGGTGTTGTCGGAACCGCTGTGCTCTACGGCATAGATGCTGTCGGCGAGTATATGTTCGTTCTGCTGGCCGTCGTTGAGGTGCACGGTGATGCTGTGCTGGCTCATCGCCACTATCGAACCCTTGAAGAGGATGGCGCCGGTGGGGTTGGGCGTGTCGGTGTAGGCATAGAGATATATCGAGTCGCCCGGGCGGAAGTTGGGCAGGAAGTCCTCGCCCTGGTCGGGCACGTTGAGGCTGACGATGTCCCATCCGCCGCGTCCCTTGCTCTTCTCCTTGCCGGTGATGGTGAGCCCGGTGTAGATGTTGCCCATTTCGCGCTTGGTGGCGAGCGGCATATTCCACAGGTCGGCCATGCTGGCGCTTACGCCCTCATTGCTGCCCACCTTGGCAGCCAGCTGCTCGCGCATCACGAATGTCGCCATGGTGCAGAAGTAGGCGTGCTCTACGGCGCTCATGGTGTGGAGCGGAGTGAGCAGGCGCTGGAGCTGGGGCAGAATGTAGTCGGAGAAGAAGCGGGTAGACAGTTGTCGCTCGTTGATGGTCTCGGGGGTGAGCTGGTCGATGATGCTGTCGAACCCGTCGTGGGCTATGGCGTAGTCTTGCGCCACGATGCGGTTGCGCAGGGCAATAGCCTCGCGGAAGAGGGCCTGGTACTCGTTGACGGCTACCAGTCCGCCGGGCAGGGGATACTTGGAGTAGAGCAGGCGTATGTCGGTCTTGCGGTGGCCCAGTCCGAAGTTCTGGCGCAGCAGCCCTGCATAGAGCAGCAGCTGCACATAGTGGTCCTCCTTCTGGAAGGAGCCATACTGGTTGGCATATCCGCGCTCGATATTGTAGTTGCGGCCCGACTTCTGCTCGACCAGCAGCCGCATGTCGGTGGTCATGAGGTCGATACGACCCTGGATGCCCAGCCGCTCGCACACGAAGGAAGGTTCGAGGATGGCGCGGTCGCGCCTGTAGGGACTGCGGCGCGAGGCGGGGTCGGGGGCGAAGAGATTGTCTACGATGCCGCACAGATTGTCGATCTGCGCCTTGGCGTCGACCTTGAATTTGGCTCCGCCGGCAATGTCGGGGCAGGTGCAGTAGTCGAGTGCCCGCTCGCGGAAGTTGGTGCGCAGGGTGTCGAGCCAGTCGTAGTCCGTCGGGTGGTTGATGATGTCGTCGAGGGCGCGCCCGGCAAAGTTACCCAGGAGTATGGCATAGGAGTTGGCGGCAGGGCTGAGCCTGTTGGCGACATAGGCGAGGGGATGGTGGCCGTAGTCGGTGAAGCAGCGCGCTATCTGGCTGATGTCGAGCAGATAGTCGGGCTCGACAATGATGAGTCCGGGCTCGAGGTGCTTGCCCTTGTGGCAGTCGATGAGGTTGAGCTGCATGCCGCGCTTGAGCAGGGGCTGCAGATAGCTGTGGGCGGTGTAGTCGACGGTGTAGGTGTCGCCCGTGCTTTCGCCGTCGGCATGGACGTGGATAAGCTGGTCGTCATAGTCGGTGACCACGCAGCGCAGATAGCGGCGGTCTATGGTGTGGCTGAGGTCGGCGGGACGCCCCATGACGGGCAGACGGCCCACGAGGGTCGAGGGCACGTCGGTGGAGGTGACTGCCGACACGAGCAGAGCCAGCGCACGCAGGTCGTATGGCCAGTCTGCGTCGGCGATGGGCTCGGTGCTGTTGGAGTGGCGGCGCATGGTCTGTATCTCCTGCCTGTCGGCGGCTCCCACGGCACGGCTGCGACACAGGTAGTCGACCTGCGAAAACAGGTTGCCAAAGGCCATGCCCGTATCCTTGACTCCCTCATGGCACACCTGCGCCAGGGCGGCGTGCAGACTCCTGTTGCGCACCTCGACGGCATCGCTGTCGAGGTCTGCAAGTGCCTCTACACGCCGGTAGAGTAGTGTGGCTGTATCTGGCATCATGTTCTCTTAGTAGGCAGCACGTGTGAATACGGTGCCATTGCGGTAGTAGATCTGGCCGCCTTCATCGCTGAGGTCGCGCCACTCGTCGCTGGAGCCTACGCGCTGGAAGTGGTGCAGCTTGCCGTCTTCTCCGGTGGCATAGAAGTCATTGCCCTCAGAGAGCTGGCGCTTGGCGTTGGCGGCGGCTTCGAGTTTGTCGCTGCGCACCTTGCCCTGGAGCAGACAGTTGAATATCCACAGCAGTACGACGAAGGCCAGTACGGTGAAGCCGCTTATCCACTTGTATATCTCGTGGATGGGCAGCATCCAGTGGAGCTCGGAGCGGTGGGCGCTGGTGGCATAGGCGATGATGATGTTGGGCAGGGCGAGTATCACGTTGATGCCGAAGACGGGTATCAGCGACACGGGCAGCCACATGGCCACCACCACGGTGTTGGCCACAATCACCATCAGTATCTCTACGGCAGTGAGCCAGAAGCCCTTGTCGGTATCGCAGGCCTCAGCATCCTTGATGTGGCGGCTCATCATCCAGCAGTTGTAGGCCATGGCGCAGGCCAGTGCCGTGAGCATGATGATGGCGCCCAGACCTTCAAAGAAGCCGGCAAAGAGATTGGCGAAGATGGTCTCGGTCAGCTGGGGTACGCAGAGGCATACCGTGATGACGGCGATGAGGGCCAGCAAGAGATAGTTGCTCACCAGGAGCAGTTTGGGCATCTTCTGGTACTCGGTGCTGATGGTCAGCTCGTCGTCGCAGGTGGTTATCTTGTTCTTCGGACCCAACTCCATCTCGTCACGCTCGGCAAAGAGCAGGATGGCCATAATCACTGCCAGCACGGTGATGCCCAGGAGCGAGTAGAAGACGGTACTCTTGTAGACCAGCAGGCTCTTGTTGTGGATATACTCCTGCACCTTCTCTTGCTCCGGGTCGGGCTGGGGTGCGGGGGTGTAGTCGGGGCTCACGCGCTGGGCTGCCTCGGCCACGGCGTCGGCATTGATGCCGAGAGGGGCATTGCGCAGGAGGCGTATCTTATACCGCTTGGTGTCGATATTGGATATGTTCTGCATGATGGGCTCGCCGTCCTTGACCTGCTTGATGACCATAGGCTTGCCCACATTGCCGGCATCGTCGAGCGAGTAGTGGCCCTGGGCGTCGACATTGATGAAGCCCTTGACGTGGAACTCCATAGCGCCGTCGGCAGTGGTGACAATCTGCATGAATGTCAGATTGCGGTTCTCGGAGACGCGCGGGTTCATGACCGCCAGCTGTCTGTCGGCATAGAGATACAGTTTGCCGTCGCTCTCCTGTCCGGCGTAGGCATAGGGGTTGTCGTTGTCCAGATCGATGACTGCCGTGGGCTGCAGGGCCTCGGACTGTGGCTCGATTACTTCTGTGCGGTATTTCACCGCAGGGTGCAACTCGTTGAGAACGGATAGCGCGAGGGCAGCTATCACATAACAGGCAATGTGGATGGCCCACTTCTTAGATGTCTTCATTGTCTATATAATATAAATAGGTGTAATGCGATTGTCAATGTGTGACAAAGGTAAAAATAAAAAACGAGTAATGAATGCAAAAGGGCACACTTTTTTGTCTGGCCATGACAAGTAGGGAGAAAAAGTGCGTCCGGCAGAGTTTTATACGTATCTCGAGCGCTGTGGACAGAATGATTTTCGCTAATTTTGCAGACTGTTGGCATGGTGCCGGCAAGCATAACGGAAATGGAAGATATGACACAAGTGATAGTAGACGTGAAGGTCAGGGACTGGGTGACGGCCCGCGATATGGTAATGACCGTAGAGGTAGACGAGAGCTCGGTGCGCCGTCTGATGCTATACCCCTATGTGGGCAGGACGCAGGTGGACAGGCGCGAGATGGCTCCGATGATAAACGAGCTGGATAGCGCCATAGGCAGAGGGCTCGCCATACTGCTGGCAGACGAACCGCTGAGTCAGGAGGCTGAGGTAGACAGCAGCATCGATTTCGTGGACAAGAACAGGCAGCTCGTCGAGCGCTATGGATGGACCGATGCCGCCAGCGTCTATGCCGCCTACAGCGAGGGCAGGGACTACAACAGATATGCGCTGCGTCTCTTCCTCGACGACTGTAGTCGCCGTGAGGGCCCCGACAACCGCTACACGCGCCACTATGTGGAAAAGGCGCTTGCCCGCGACTCCGACGCTCTGGATGTGCTGGGTTGCATCGACAAGTATGACGAGCGGGGCGAGCCCAACCCCTTCTATGCCGAAGATTACTGTCAGAACCAGACTCCGCAGTTCCTTCTGGAGATGTTGTTCGCATTCCAGTGCAACGACGAACCGCTGATAGACAACCTGCACCAGTTCTTCCTGCACGGGGTGGGGATAGAGCCCGACGCGCGGATGGTGAGCATACTCGAGGACTGCCAGCGCCGCATGGCAGAGGTGGAAGAGTATATCGACTGTAGGGACGAGACGGGGCTGAAGATGCTGCTCGCTTCGCCCGAGGACGACTGCAACCACTTCCTCGACATCGTGGAGTCGTGGTGTGGCGACGCGAGGCTCGATTATCTTGGCGTGTTGGTCGTGTCGAGGCTCTACGGCTGTCGTATAGACAATGCCTGCCGGAAGCGGGTGGTAAGGCTCGTCACCCGGTATGCCAAGCGGGGTTGGACCTATGCCTTGGGCGCGCTCTCCTGTTTGGCCGAGGACTGCGGCATTGATGAGGTTGAGGCTGCGATTGCCCGTATATTCACCGAGACGCCATCGCCGCAGGCCTTTGATGACTACCGCGAGGTGCTCGGCAGATATTTTCATCGCAACGACTATCTCGAGACCTGTTTCAAGAACAGCCAGACGCTTGCCCGTATGGACGGCGAGAGCGAAGACGACTCGATGTTTGTCCCTAAGGAAGAGGACGAATTCCCCTTCCGTCACCACGGCTATAGCGGTGACCAGTGGTAGCGCCATGTGGCTGGCTGTGGCGGCGGGATGGACAAAAGGTTGAGCCACCCCAGCCCCGAGGATATCAGCGACAGCCCCGAGAATATCCGTGGCAACTCCAGGGATATTCGTGACGGCCCCAAGGACACCCGCGACGGTCTCAAGGATATCCATGACAACTTCAAAAATATCCAAGACAGCCCCAAGGAAAACCACGACAGTCCGAGGAAGAGTGGATAGAAACCCAACCGCCCTCCCAGCCGCTCCCAGCGTTGTAGCAATCGTCACCAACAGGCAAATCACCATTTCTGCCATTCCCTACATTATTATATATATAAGGGCAGTCACTTTATAGTCCCTGACCATCCACTTTATTGTGCATTGCAGCCCACTTTGTTGTACACGGCTACCCATCTTGCTACATCCGTTGCCCGCATTGTCTGCGAGTTTGTCCACTTCGTCGCACCTATTACCCGCTTCGCTCATCCGTTAGCCATTCACATTCCCATGCAGCATCCCATCAGAGTAATTTCGTGACACGCAATACCAGTATCAAGCTCCGCAACAATCATTTCAAGCCATGAAATATCCATATCCCTCCTCGCAATAATTCTGAAGATACCCTCGGCGACCGTGAAGATACCCCCGGGAAGTGTGAAGGTGCCCTCGGCAATTCTGACGATGTCCTCGGCGAAAGCGCCGATAATCTCCCTTTTTGCATCAGTCCTTCCCCGACTTCCATCCATAATCTCCGCCCCAGAAACGGGGGCTGCGGAGGGCGTATCTATGGGTTGGAATGGGCTGGAGATAGTGGCGCTGAATGGCGTAAATGCAACAATTTCAGCCGTTTTGTGAAAAAATAGGGCAAAAAACTTGCCCAAGTGACAAAATAGCAGTAATTTTGCAGCCGCTATTATTGGGCGCATGCCCGAAAGCAATAAGTTTAACATAATTAATTAATAAAAACAAGACAATGATTATTGTACCAGTAAAAGATGGTGAGAACATCGAAAGAGCTCTCAAGAAGTTCAAGAGAAAATTCGAAAAGACAGGTGTTATTAAGGAACTCCGCTCTCGTCAGCAGTTTGATAAGCCTTCTGTTTTGAAGCGTCTCAAGATGGAACACGCCATCTACGTACAGAAGCTCCGTCAGGAAGAGGAATAATTTTTCCTCCGAAAATTTGGTAGTTTGAATTAATTTCCGTATATTCGTTGCCGAAAACAGTAATGTAATAGGCGCGATGGCGATGATTGGCGAATTTTTGGACTACTTGCGGTTTGAAAAGAACCGTTCAGAGTTGACTGTTAGCAGTTATGCCGAAGACCTGAAGGCTTTTGAGGCATATTTCAAAAATTTGGACATGCTGCTTTCCTGGGAGACTGTCGATGCCGATGTCATCCGTGGATGGATGGAAAGCATGATGGATAAAGGCAACAGGGCCACTTCTGTTAATCGCAGACTGAGTGCTCTCCGCTCGTTTTTCCGTTATGCTCTGGCTCACCAAAAGGTAGCCCGCGACCCGTCGAGGATGATTAAAGGCCCGAAGAAGGCAAAGCCTCTGCCGCAATTTCTGAAAGAAGAGGAGATGAACCGGCTTCTGGATGTGGTGGAGTGGGGTGATGACTTCGAAAGCGTAAGGGCACGGACGATGCTGATGACTTTTTACGAGACAGGCATACGTCTCTCTGAATTGACAGGACTGGACGACACGGCGATAGACTGGGCTAACCATGCTGTCAAAGTGTTGGGAAAGCGCAACAAGCAGCGCATCATCCCTCTGGGTGAGGAACTGGAGCACACCTTATTAATATATATAAGGGTGCGTGATGAGCAGGTCAAGGCCGGTAACGGCGCCCTGTTTGTGACTCGCAAGGGAGAGAGGATGAGCGGTGACCAGGTAAGAAACGAGGTGAAGCGATGTCTGTCGCTTGTATCCACACTCAGCAAACGGTCGCCCCATGTGCTCCGCCATACCTTCGCTACCGCTATGCTCAATCACGAGGCTGGTTTGGAAAGTGTGAAGAAACTGTTGGGTCATGAGAGTCTCTCTACCACAGAAATCTACACCCATACCACCTTTGAGCAACTCAAGCGAGTATATCAAGAAGCCCATCCAAGGGCGTAACTCTTTAATTAAATAAAAAGGAGGTAATTATGGAAGTTAAGATTCAGTCGATACATTTCGACGCTACCGAGAAGTTACAGGCGTTTGTCGAAAAGAAAATCGCCAAGTTGGAAAAAACTTATGAAGATATTCAGAAAGTAGAGGTGCAATTAAAAGTGGTGAAGCCTGCCACCGCTCTCAACAAGCAAGCCTGCGTGACTGTGGGTGTGACCGGCAAGGACCTTTATGTTGAAAAGACTTGTGACACATTTGAGGAAAGTATTGACCAGTGTGTCGAGAGCCTGAAGGTTCAACTCACCAAATTCAAGGAAAAACAGCGTAGCCATTAAAAAAAACTGCAAAAAGTTTTGGCAATAGAAAAATAATGCGTATCTTTGCAGCCGTTTTACAACACGTCCTAAAAACGAGTCGCTCGGCGGCTGCAAGGATTTGCCTCTTTAGCTCAGTTGGCCAGAGCACGTGATTTGTAATCTCGGGGTCGTTGGTTCGAATCCGACAAGAGGCTCAGAAAAAGAAAAGTTTGGGTAGTTACCAGAGTGGCCAAATGGGGCAGACTGTAAATCTGCTGGCTATGCCTTCGGTGGTTCGAATCCATCACTACCCACTTTCTTTGATAAGCGGAAATAGCTCAGTTGATAGAGCACTAGCCTTCCAAGCTGGGGGTCGCGGGTTTGAGCCCCGTTTTCCGCTCAATTTATTAACTTGCTGTAATAGCTCAGTGGTAGAGCACTTCCTTGGTAAGGAAGAGGTCCTGAGTTCAACTCTCAGTTACAGCTCTAATTCTTATCTCATTCCGGCAGAACGGAAAGGATATGGAAAACAAACAATATATTAATTTAAACTGATTTTCATTATAAAAATTAAATATCAAAGCTATGGCTAAAGAAGAATTCGTACGTACCAAACCGCATGTAAACATCGGTACTATCGGTCACGTTGACCACGGTAAGACTACTTTGACAGCTGCCATCTCTCTCGTTCTTCACAAGAGACTGGGTACTGGCGAGGAAGTTAAGTCATTTGACCAGATCGACAACGCTCCTGAGGAGAAAGAGCGTGGTATCACTATCAACTCTGCTCACATTGAGTATGAAACAGCTAAACGTCACTATGCACACGTTGACTGTCCCGGTCACGCTGACTATGTAAAGAACATGGTTACTGGTGCTGCTCAGATGGACGGTGCTATCCTGGTTTGTGCTGCTACTGATGGTCCTATGCCTCAGACACGTGAGCACGTGCTTCTCGCTCGTCAGGTAAACGTTCCCCGTCTGGTAGTATTCCTGAACAAGTGCGATATGGTAGACGACGAGGAAATGCTGGAGCTCGTTGAGATGGAGCTTCACGAGATTCTCGAGCAGTATGGCTATGAAGAGGATACTCCTATCATCCGCGGTTCTGCACTCGGTGCTCTGAACGGTGTTGAGAAGTGGGAGGACAAGGTTCTCGAACTGATGGATACTGTTGACACATGGATCCAGGAGCCTGTTCGTGAGGTTGATAAGCCTTTCTTGATGCCTGTTGAGGATGTGTTCTCAATCACTGGCCGTGGTACTGTTGCTACAGGTCGTATCGAGACTGGTAAGTGTAAGGTAGGTGACGAAGTTCAGCTGCTCGGTCTCGGTGAGGACAAGAAGTCAGTTATCACTGGTGTTGAGATGTTCCGCAAGATTCTTGCTGAGGGTGAGGCTGGTGACAACGTAGGTCTGCTTCTCCGTGGTATCGACAAGAACGAGGTTAAGCGTGGTATGGTAGTTGTGCACCCCGGTGCTATCACTCCTCACGATCACTTCAAGGCTTCTATCTACGTATTGAAGAAGGAAGAGGGTGGCCGTCACACTCCATTCGGTAACAAGTATCGTCCTCAGTTCTATCTCCGTACTATGGACTGTACCGGTGAAATCAAACTTCCTGAGGGAGTTGAGATGGTAATGCCTGGTGACAATGTAGAGATTGAGGTTACCTTGATTTACAAGGTTGCTCTGAACGAGGGTCTCCGTTTCGCTATCCGTGAGGGTGGTCGTACAGTAGGTTCTGGTCAGATCACAGCTATCCTCGACGACGTTAAGTAATCAGAGAATTAGTTGAAAAACTAAATACAAGTCTCCGCAGCTGCGGTTGCGGAGACTTTCTTACGGGTTTAGCTCAGTTGGTAGAGCACTGGTCTCCAAAACCAGGTGTCGGGGGTTCGAGCCCTCCAACCCGTGCAAAAATAAAAAATATATGTTTAAGAAAATAGGAAATTATTGCAAGGCTTGTTATAACGAACTTGTACATAAGACCACTTGGCCGTCATACGCTGAGCTGACGCATAGCGCTGTTGTTGTGCTGTCTGCTTCTGTTGTGGTGGCTCTTGTTGTTTTCGCAATGGATAGTTTTTTCCGTTTTGTGATGACTACCATCTATCCTAATTAAAGGTAACAATGGCAGAAACTGGAATGAATTGGTATGTACTGCGCGCCGTTAGTGGCAAGGAGGCCAAGCTCAAAGAATATATTGAGGCCGAAATCAAACACAACGATTTGCTCAGTGCTAATGTAGCTCAGGTACTTATTCCTACAGAGAAGACATATTCTCAGCGTAACGGTCGTCGCGTGGAGAAGGAAAAAATCTCTCTGCCAGGATATGTTTTTGTGCAGGCAACACTCATCGGTGATGTTGCACATACTTTGCGCTTTATGCCCAACTGTTTAGGTTTCCTCGGAGGTCTTGACAATCCCTCACCTGTTCCCCAGAGCGATATCAACCGTATGCTCGGTGCTGCTGAGGAAGCTGAGTTTGCCGCAGACGTAAACATCCCTTACGAGGTAAACGAGGTTGTCAAGGTTACCGACGGTCCTTTCAGCGGATTTACCGGTATCATCGAAGAGGTGAACACCGAAAAGCGCAAGCTCAAGGTTATGGTGAAAATCTTCGGACGCAAGACACCGCTTGAGTTGAATTTCATGCAAGTAGAAAAAGAAGGATAGGCGCATATTGTTACGGTGTGTCTTCCTAACAAGTCGAGAGGCTTCCACTCTTCAGACTGATAATTAACAAAAAATCAATTATTAACAAAAATGGCTAAAGAAGTTGCTGGATTAATCAAATTACAGATTAAAGGTGGCGCTGCGAATCCTTCACCACCCGTAGGTCCTGCTTTGGGTTCTAAGGGTATCAACATTATGGGATTCTGCAAAGAGTTCAACGCCAGAACCCAGGATAAGGCAGGTAAGATACTTCCTGTTGTTATCACTTATTATACAGACAAGTCTTTCAGCTTTATTATCAAGACTCCTCCCGCAGCTGTGCAGTTGAAAGAGGTGGCCAAGGTAAAGAGTGGTTCAGCCCAGCCCAACCGTCAGAAGGTGGCAACCGTAACCTGGGATCAGGTAAAGGCTATCGCCGAAGACAAGATGGCTGACTTGAACTGTTTCACTATCAAGAGCGCTATGAGACTTGTTGCCGGTACTGCTCGCAGTATGGGTATCACTGTAAAAGGGGACTTCCCTGGAGAATAATTTAAAAACTTCAATTAAAGATGAGTAAACTGACAAAAAATCAAAAATCAGTCGCTGAGAAGGTTGAAGCAGGGAAGATGTACACACTCAAGGAGGCTACAGAGCTGGTAAAGGAAATTACCACTACCAAGTTTGAGGCTTCTGTTGACGTGGACGTTCGTCTTGGTGTTGACCCCCGTAAGGCAAACCAGATGGTTCGTGGCGTAGTATCTCTTCCTAATGGAACAGGTAAGGTTACGCGTGTACTCGCCCTCTGTACTCCCGATCAGGAAGCAGCTGCCAAGGAGGCAGGTGCCGACTACGTTGGTCTTGATGAATATATCGAGAAGATCAAAGGCGGATGGACAGATATCGATGTCATCATCACAATGCCCTCTTGCATGGGTAAAGTAGGTCCCCTCGGCCGTGTACTCGGTCCTCGTGGTCTTATGCCTAATCCCAAGAGCGGTACTGTAACTATGGATGTTGCTAAGGCAGTTAAGGACGTTAAGCAGGGTAAGATTGACTTCAAGGTAGATAAGGCTGGTATCATCCACACCTCTATCGGTAAGGTTAATATGACCGCCGAGCAGATTTATGGTAACGCTAAGGAGTTTATCCAGACCGTTATCAAGTTGAAGCCTGCTGCTGCTAAAGGTACATATATCAAGAGTATCTTTATTTCAAGCACTATGAGTAAGGGTATCAAGATTGATCCTAAATCAGTTGAATAACTCTAAAAGTTTTGTACAATGAAGAAAGAACTTAAAGATACTATTATAGCAGAGCTTGGACAGAAACTCAAGGAATATCCCCATTTCTATCTTGTTGACGTAACAGGATTGAATGCAGAGAAAACCAGTGATTTCCGTCGCCAGTGCTTCAAGAGTGAAATCAAGATGGTCGTTGTGAAGAACACCCTTCTCCACAAGGCAATGGAAGAGTCTGAGATTGATTTCTCTGAGCTCTACGGTAGCCTGAAGGGTAGCACCGCCGTCCTCTTCGCTCACACAGCGAATGTACCTGCCAAGTTGCTTAAGGAATATACCAAAGAGGGTATCCCCGCACTTAAGGCTGCTTACGCAGAGGAGGGTTTCTTCGGAGCTAACCAGCTCGAGGAACTCGTGGCTATCAAGAGCAAGAACGAAGTTATCGCAGATATTGTTGCTTTGCTTCAGTCTCCCGCCAAGAACGTTGTTTCTGCTCTTCAGTCAGGCGCAAACACCATCCACGGTGTGCTCAAGACTTTAGGCGAGCGTCCTGAATAATAATTGCAATGTAACAATTACAATTACATAAAGTCAAAGATATATTTATTACAAGAACAATTAAAATTTAGAATAAAATGGCAGACATTAAAGCTATTGCAGAAGAATTAGTAAATCTTACTGTTAAGGAAGTAAATGAGTTGGCAACAGTCCTGAAGGACGAGTACGGTATTGAGCCCGCAGCTGCAGCTGTTGCTGTTGCTGCTGGTCCTGCTGCTGCTGGTGCAGCTGCAGCTGAGGAGAAGACATCTTTCGATGTTGTCCTCGCTGAGGTAGGTGCTACAAAGCTCCAGGTAGTTAAGGCTGTTAAGGAGGCTTGCGGTCTTGGTCTGAAAGAGGCTAAGGATCTCGTAGACGCTGCTCCTGCTACAGTTAAGGAAGGTCTCTCTAAGGAAGAGGCTGAGAACCTGAAGAAGGCTATCGAGGAAGCTGGCGCTAAGGTAGAGCTCAAGTAATAAGAACTCAGTTTTCTCTTAAATATGGTTAGGATTTGCCCAGTCGGTGAGTCCTAACCTTTTTGTGTCTTTCTATAGACGCTGATGCCCAGCCCGCTCTTTCGGGCTTTTATAACAGATCATTTAATTCATTTATGGCTACAAAAATTGTCGATAACAGAGTAAATTTTGCCAGCGTGCATAATCCGTACCCTTTCCCGGATTTTCTCGATGTGCAGTTGAAGTCTTTCAAGGACTTTTTACAGTTGGAAACTCCGCCTGAAGAACGCAAGAATGACGGTCTGTATAAGGTGTTCGCTGAGAACTTCCCTATCACCGATACTCGCAATAACTTCGTTCTTGAGTTCTTGGATTACTATATTGATCCGCCGCGTTACACCATAGACGAGTGTCTGGAGCGTGGCCTTACATATAGTGTGCCTTTGAAGGCTAAGATGAAGCTGTTTTGTACCGACCCCGACCACGAGGATTTCGGAACCGTCATCCAGGACGTGTTCCTCGGTACCATTCCTTACATGACAAGCAACGGTACATTCGTTATCAACGGTGCTGAGCGCGTGGTAGTTGCCCAGCTGCACCGTTCACCGGGTGTATTCTTCGGTCAGGGTGTGCATGCCAACGGTACTGTGCTTTACAGCGCACGTATCATTCCATTCAAGGGTTCTTGGATTGAGTTTGCGACCGATATAAATAATGTAATGTATGCATATATCGACCGTAAGAAGAAATTGCCTGTTACGACACTGCTGCGTGCCATCGGTTATGAAAGCGATAAGGACATTCTGCGCATCTTCGACCTTGCCGAGGAGGTAAAGGTCAACAAGAAGAACCTCAAGGCCTGCGTAGGCCGCAAGGTTGCCGGTAGCGTGGTGACTCGCTGGAACGAGGACTTCGTGGACGAAGATACTGGTGAAGTAGTATCTATCGACCGTTCGGAGGTTATCGTTGAGCGCGAGACTGTCATCACCGAGGAGATGATACCTGAGATTCTGGAAAGTGGAGCTCAGAGCATTCTCCTGCACAAGGATGCCGAAGCCGGTAACAAGTATTCTATCATCTTCAATACTTTGGCCAAAGACCCCTCTAACTCTGAGAAGGAGGCCGTGCTCTACATCTATCGCCAGCTGCGTAATGCTGACCCTGCCGATGATGCCAGTGCCAAGGAAGTATTCCAGAATCTGTTCTTCTCTGACAAGCGTTACGACTTGGGCGAGGTGGGCCGCTATCGTATCAACAAGAAGTTGGGCCTGAACACCGAGTCTGATGTCCGCGTGCTTACCAAGGAAGATATCATCGAGATTATCAAATATCTCATCCAGCTCGTCAACTCCAATGCTACCGTTGACGATATCGACCACCTGAGCAACCGCCGTGTACGCACGGTAGGCGAGCAGTTGGCCAACCAGTTCTCTATCGGTCTTGCCCGTATGGCCCGTACCATCCGTGAGCGCATGAACGTTCGCGACAATGAAGTGTTTACTCCTACCGACCTGATTAACGCCAAGACCATCTCGAGCGTTATCAATTCATTCTTCGGTACCAACCCTCTGAGCCAGTTCATGGACCAGACCAACCCCCTTGCCGAGGTTACCCACAAGCGTCGTCTTTCGGCCCTTGGTCCTGGCGGACTTTCTCGTGAGCGTGCCGGTTTCGAGGTTCGAGACGTACACTATACTCACTACGGCCGTCTGTGTCCTATCGAGAGTCCTGAAGGTCCTAACATCGGTCTTATTTCATCACTCTGTCTGTATGCCAAGATTAACGACCTCGGCTTCATCGTTACACCTTACCGTAAGATTGTTGACGGCAAGGCCGACATGGACAACAAGGACGTGGTATACCTTACCGCAGAGGAGGAGGAGGCCAAGATTATCGGTCAGGGCAATGCGCCCCTTACTCCCGAGGGCAACTTCATCCGCAAGGTTGTAAAGTGCCGTCAGGATGCCGACTATCCAGTAGTTGCTCCTACCCAGGTAGATTACATGGACGTTGCTCCCCAGCAGATTGCTTCTGTTTCAGCAGGTCTTATTCCTTTCCTCGAGCACGATGACGGTCACCGTGCGCTGATGGGATGTAACATGATGCGCCAGGCAGTGCCATTGCTCCACAACGATGCACCTATCGTAGGTACCGGTCTGGAGAAGAAGGTCTGCGAGGACTCGCGCACCATGATTACCGCCGAGGGCGACGGTGTCATCGAGTATGTTGACGCCACCACCATCCGTATTCTCTACGACCGCACCGAGGAGGAAGACTTTGTCAGCTTCGAGCCTGCTCTCAAGGAGTATCGCATTCCCAAGTTCCGTCGTACCAACCAGAATATGACCATCGACCTTCGTCCTATCTGCGACAAGGGTCAGCGTGTGAAAGCCGGTGATATCCTCACCGAGGGTTATGCCACCGAGAATGGTGAGCTGGCCTTGGGTCGCAACCTGCTTGTAGCCTACGTGCCATGGAAGGGTTACAACTATGAGGACGCCGTCGTTATCTCTGAGCGCCTGGTAAGTGAGGATGTGCTCACTTCAGTACATGTCGACGAGTATTCACTCGACGTGCGTGAGACCAAGCGTGGTGTGGAAGAGTTTACCTCTGATATCCCCAATGTGAGCGAAGAGGCTACCAAGGACCTTGACGAGAATGGTGTTATCCGCGTCGGAGCCCGCGTAGAGCCTGGCGATGTGCTCATCGGTAAGATTTCGCCCAAGGGCGAGAGCGACCCATCACCCGAGGAGAAGCTGCTGCGCGCCATCTTCGGCGACAAGGCCGGCGATGTGAAGGACTCTTCACTCAAGGCCAATCCATCACTCAGCGGTGTGGTTATCGACAAGAAGCTCTTCTCTCGTGCCATCAAGACCCGTGAGTCCAAGAAGCAGGACAAGATTGTTCTGGCCAAGATTGACGAGGAATACGAGGCAAAGAATGAGGACCTGAAGGATATCCTCGTTGACAAGCTCCTTGAACTCACCGAAGACAAGAAGTGTGAGGGTATCAAGGACTATACCGGTGCCGAAATCATCTCCAAGGGTTCTACCTTCACCGCTACTGCGCTGAAGAACCTCGAGTACGACGGCATCCAGAGCAATGGCTGGACTGGCGACGAGCATACCGACGGCCTTATCCAGAAGCTCATCATGAACTATATCCGCAAGTACAAGCAGCTCGATGCCGAGCTGAAGCGCCGCAAGTTTGCCATCACCATTGGCGACGAGCTGCCTTCAGGCATCCTGCAGATGGCCAAGGTCTATATCGCCAAGAAGCGTAAGATTCAGGTGGGCGACAAGCTCGCCGGTCGTCACGGTAACAAGGGTATCGTTTCCAAGGTCGTACGTGCCGAGGATATGCCTTTCCTCGAGGACGGACGTCCTGTAGACCTGGTGCTCAACCCTATGGGTGTGCCCTCTCGTATGAACCTCGGTCAGATCTTCGAGGCCATCCTCGGTGCTGCCGGTAAGAAGCTCGGTGTCAAGTTTGCCACTCCTATCTTCGACGGTGCCAAGCTCAACGACCTCTCCGAGTGGACCGACAAGGCAGGTCTGCCCCGCCTCTGCTCTACCTATATATATGATGGTGAGACCGGCGAGAAGTTCGACCAGCCCGCTACCATCGGTATGACCTACTTCTTGAAGCTCGGCCACATGGTAGAAGACAAGATGCACGCCCGTTCTATCGGTCCGTACAGCTTGATTACCCAGCAGCCACTCGGTGGTAAAGCCCAGTTTGGTGGTCAGCGTTTCGGAGAGATGGAGGTTTGGGCTCTTGAGGCATTCGGCGCAAGCCATGTGCTCCAGGAGATTCTGACCATCAAGAGTGATGACGTCGTAGGACGTTCCAAGGCTTACGATGCTATCGTCAAGGGCGATGCCATGCCTACTCCCGGTATCCCCGAGTCACTCAACGTACTTCTCCACGAACTCCGTGGTCTTGGTTTGAGTATCAAACTTGATTAAACGAGAACCCTTAATTATTTCAAGACAATGGCTTTTAAGAAAGATACAAAAATAAAGAATAATTTTACGAAGATTACCATCGGATTGGCTTCTCCCGAAGAAATCCTGGAAAATTCGTTTGGCGAGGTTACCAAACCAGAGACGATTAACTATCGTACCTATAAGCCAGAGCGTGACGGACTCTTCTGCGAGCGCATCTTCGGTCCTACCAAGGACTATGAGTGCGCCTGCGGCAAGTACAAGCGCATACGCTACAAGGGTATCGTCTGCGACCGATGCGGTGTCGAGGTTACCGAGAAGAAGGTACGCCGCGAGCGCTCAGGTCATATCGAACTGGTAGTGCCCATCGCACATATCTGGTATTTCCGTTCACTGCCCAACAAGATTGGCTATCTGCTCGGAATGCCTACCAAGAAGCTCGACGCTGTGGTCTACTACGAGAAGTATATCGTCATCAAGCCCGGAGCCTTTGAGGGCCGCACCGACAAAGACGGACTCGAGATCAACGGTTCTCACCGCATGGACCTTCTCACCGAAGACGAGTATCTGAATATTCTCGATACCCAGCTCGACCCCAACAACCAGCTCCTCCCCGACGATGATCCCAACAAGTTCATCGCCAAGATGGGTGCCGAGGCTATCCGCGACCTCCTTACCGACCTTGACCTCGACTCTATCTCTTACGAGCTGCGCGACCGAGCCAACAATGACTCCAGCCAGCAGCGCAAGACCGAGGCTCTGAAGCGCCTGCAGGTTGTCGAGGCTTTCCGCTCGTCCAAGGAGGTCAACAAGCCCGAGTGGATGATCATGAAGATACTTCCCGTCATCCCCCCCGAGCTTCGTCCGCTCGTACCCCTCGACGGTGGCCGCTTTGCCACATCCGACCTCAACGACCTCTACCGTCGTGTCATCATCCGCAACAACCGTCTGAAGAGACTCGTCGAAATCAAGGCTCCCGAGGTGATTCTCCGCAACGAGAAGCGTATGCTCCAGGAGGCTGTCGACTCACTCTTCGACAACTCTCGCAAGGCCAGTGCCGTGAAGAGCGAGAGCAATCGTCCGCTCAAGTCACTCTCCGACTCACTCAAGGGTAAGCAGGGCCGCTTCCGTCAGAACCTTCTCGGTAAGCGTGTCGACTATTCAGCGCGTTCGGTTATCGTCGTTGGTCCTGAACTTAAGATGGGAGAGTGCGGTCTGCCCAAGCTGATGGCCGCCGAGCTCTACAAACCATTCATCATCCGCAAGCTCATCGAGCGTGGCATCGTCAAGACTGTCAAGAGCGCCAAGAAGATTGTTGACCGTCGTGAGCCCGTCATCTGGGACATCCTCGAGAATGTCATGAAGGGTCACCCCGTGCTCCTCAACCGTGCTCCTACACTGCACCGTCTGGGTATCCAGGCCTTCCAGCCCAAGCTCATCGAGGGCAAAGCCATCCAGCTCCACCCGCTGGCATGTACTGCGTTCAACGCCGACTTCGACGGTGACCAGATGGCTGTCCACCTTCCCTTGAGCAACGAGGCTGTACTCGAGGCACAGATACTGATGCTCCAGAGCCACAACATCCTCAACCCTGCCAACGGCGCTCCTATCACCGTGCCTTCTCAGGACATGGTGCTCGGTCTCTACTATATCACCAAGCTCCGTCCCGGAGCCAAGGGCGAGGGTCTGAGCTTCTACGGTCCCGAAGAGGCCATCATCGCCTACAACGACGGCAAGTGCGACCTCCACGCTCCTGTTAAGGTGCTCGTCGACGATATCGTTGAGGGTCAGCCCGTCAAGCATATTGTCGAGACCTCTGTTGGCCGCGTGGTAGTCAATCAGATTATCCCCGATGAACTGGGCTTCGTCAATGAAATCATCTCCAAGAAGTCACTCCGTGGCATCATCGCCCGCGTTATCAAGGCAGTCGGTATGGCTCGCGCCTGCGCCTTCCTTGACGGCATCAAGAACCTGGGTTACCACATGTCTTATGTAGCCGGTCTGTCGTTCAACCTCGACGATATCATCATCCCTGTTGAGAAGGAAGCTATCGTAGAGAAGGGACAGCGCGAGGTTGAGGAGATTACCAATAACTATAACATGGGTTTCATCACCGACAACGAGCGTTACAACCAGGTTATCGATGCCTGGACCCACGTCAACGACGAGTTGGGTGATGTCCTAATGAAGGAAATGACCGAAGCCGACCAGGGCTTCAACGCCGTATACATGATGCTCGACTCCGGAGCCCGTGGTTCTCAGGACCAGATCAAGCAGCTCTCCGGTATGCGTGGTCTGATGGCCAAGCCTCAGAAGGCAGGTGCCGAGGGCGCTCAGATTATTGAGAATCCTATCCTCTCCAACTTCAAGGAGGGTATGTCAGTGCTCGAGTACTTCATCGCCTCCCACGGTGCCCGTAAGGGTCTTGCCGATACCGCCATGAAGACTGCCGACGCCGGTTACCTTACCCGTCGTCTCGTCGACGTGTCCCACGATGTCATCATTACCCAGGAAGACTGCGGTACACTGCGTGGTCTCGAGTGCCGTGCGCTCAAGAATGGCGACGAGATTGTATCTTCTCTCGGCGAGCGCATCCTCGGCCGTGTGTCTGTCCATGACATCATCCATCCCACCACTGGCGAGCTCATCTGCGCAGCCGGTGAGGAAATCAATGAGGAGAAGGCCGACATCATCGAGAAGTCACCCATCGAGATGGTAGAAATCCGCTCCGTACTTACCTGTGAGAGCAAGCGCGGTATCTGCGCCAAGTGCTATGGCCGCAACCTCGCCACCTCGCGTATGGTACAGCTGGGCGAAGCTGCCGGTGTCATCGCCGCTCAGGCCATCGGTGAGCCTGGTACACAGCTTACACTGCGTACATTCCACGCCGGTGGTGTGGCTGGTAATGCAGCCGCCAACGCCAGCATCGTTGCCAAGAACAATGCCCGCATCGAGTTTGAAGAGGTGCGCGATGTTCCCTTCCGCGACGACGAGTCCAAGGATTGCCGTATGGTCGTAAGCCGTCTGGGCGAGATCCGATTCATCGACCCCAATACCGATATCGTCCTCTCTACCCTCGACCTGCCCTACGGTTCTATCCTCTACAACAAGCACGGCGACATCGTCAAGCAGGGCGACCTCATCGCCAAGTGGGACCCCTTCAATGCGCTCATCGTTACCGAATATGCCGGTACACTGCGCTTCAACGACGTCATCGACGGTGTCACCTTCAAGGCCGAGACCGACGATACCACCGGTCTTTCTGAGAAGATTATCATCGACGCCAAGGACCACACCAAGGTTCCTACCTGCGATGTGCTCGACGCCGATGGCAATGTGCTCGGTACCTACAACTTCCCCGTAGGCTGTCACGTAGTGGTAGAAGACGGACAGAAGGTATCTACCGGTGCCACCCTCGTTAAGATTCCACGTGCCGTAGGAGGTGCTGGTGACATCACCGGTGGTCTCCCACGAGTTACCGAGCTCTTCGAGGCCCGCAACCCCTCTAACCCCGCAGTCGTATCTGAGATCGATGGCGAGGTCACTATGGGCAAGCTCAAGCGTGGTAACCGCGAGATCATCGTTACGCCCAAGCACGGCGAACCCCATAAGTATCTTGTCAATCTGAGCAAGCAGCTGCTCGTGCAGGAGCACGACGCCGTGCGTGCCGGAACTCCACTCTCCGACGGTGTCATCACTCCCAATGACATCCTTGCCATCAAGGGTCCCACCGCCGTACAGGAGTACATCGTCAACGAGGTACAGGATGTTTACCGCCTCCAGGGTGTGAAGATCAATGACAAGCACTTCGAGATTATCGTGCGTCAGATGATGCGCAAGGTTCAGATTAATGACCCGGGCGACACCACATTCCTTGAGCAGGAGCTCGTAGACAAACTCGACTTCGCCGAGGAGAACGACCGCATCTGGGGCAAGAAGGTAGTCACCGACGCCGGCGACTCCGAGAACCTCAAGGCTGGTCAGATTATCACTCTCCGCAAGCTGCGCGACGAGAACTCAAGCCTCAAGCGCCGCGACCTGCGCCTCGTCCAGGTGCGCGATGCCGTCCAGGCTACAGCCACCCAGATACTCCAGGGTATCACCCGTGCTGCCCTCGGTACCAAGAGCTTCATGTCTGCCGCTTCGTTCCAGGAGACCACCAAGGTGCTCAACGAGGCAGCCATCCGTGGCAAGCAAGACCGCCTCGAGGGTATGAAGGAGAATGTTATCTGCGGTCACCGCATCCCCGCCGGTACAGGTCTGCGCCAGTTTGACAAGCTCATCGTTGGTTCGCGTGAGGATTACGAGCGCATCGAGGCCAACAAGAAGAACATCCTCGACATCGACGTCAAAGACAGCAACATCTAAGGTTTTTCCCTTGATTACAACATAAGCGAGAGCCGCCGGCCCACTTAGGGCCATGCGGCTCTCGCTTTTTTTCAATGATACAGCCGTTATTGAGTTTTGTATGGAGCCCCAGACTGCTTGATCATGCGATTTGGAGCATTATCCGCCGGCTGCATGACGGCTACGCCGTAGCTCTGCAGATTGCTGTGGAGTCGGCAGAATTGTTAAAAATGTTAATTCCCGTTTGGTTTCATCCGCCTTATGTGTCTTATTGGTGTAACAAAGCCACAGTACAATGACCGAAAACCAGTTCATCAGCCTTGTCCCGCGACTGCGCCAGGTGGCGCTCACCGCAGCTGTCGGCGCCGGAAGTGATGCCGACGGCGCCGAGGATGTCGCCCAAGACACGAGGATACGCCTGTGGCAACTCCTTGCCGCGTTGGAGCGTGTCGAGTCGCCCGAAGCCCTCACCGCCACCATCGCCCGTCGCCTGGCTCTCAATGCCTGCCGTCGCCAGTCATCCCGCCTCCCTCTTGCCGACGCCCTCCGCCAGCTTGCCGCTTCGGTTTACGCCCAGCCCGATGTCAGCCTTCAGCACCACGAGAACCTCGAGTGGCTCGACAGTCAGATGAGGCGCCTGCCCTCAGTACAGCAGCAGGTCTTCTACATGCGTCAGGTCGAGCACCGCAGCCACGACGAGATAGCCCGCATCGTGGGCATAGCCCCCAAGTCGGTCAGCACCCTCTTGGCGAGAGCCCGCAAAGCGATTTATGAAGAATTGGACAAACGTAGATAAAGCCTTATGAGAAATCCCGATTATGCCACCATAGCCCGGCTCCTTGAGCGTTACATGCAGGGCACCACGTCGCTCAGCGAAGAGCAGACGCTGGAGCGTTTTTTCCGCACCGCCACCGATATTCCTGTCGAGTGGGCCACCTTCAAGCTCATGTTTACCGCCTATGCCGCCCCCCGCCCCAAGTCTCGTGTGCTTACCCTGCGCCGGATGATGCCCTGGATGGCAGCAGCCTCAGTCGTGGCAGCCGTAGTCATCGCCGTGTGCCGTTTAGCTCCTTCCGACACCGCCTCCACCACTGCCCAAGCCATCCCCACTGCCATCCCCGTAGCCGAGCCGCTCCCCGCCCGTGTGGTCGAGCCTGCCGCCCGCCCCGCATCCCAGTCAGCCCCCGCCCCCGCCGTCCGCAAGTCTGCCCCTGCCTGCGTCGTCCCAGCCCAACCTGTCGACACGCTCTATCGCCAGCTTATGGCAGAGACGGTGGTCGCCACCGCCAATCTGATGGACGATATGGCGCAGCAGCACGCCAACGCCCAGTTGCAGACCATCACCGCCCTTATCGTCGCCGGCGAGCTCAACTCGCTCGACATTTGCGCCGCCCTGGAAGAAGGGGCCGAGACGGTCGACGACCTGCTTGCCGAGAATGTCTAACCCATTAATATCTTAACAGTTATGAAACCTATTCATGCCCTTGTGATGAGCCTCGCGCTCTTCTTCGTTGCGCCAGCCCATGCGCAGCAGCCCATCGAGAAGTCATTTGCCCACCTGCGCAAGGTGGTCAAGATGGAAGTCTATCCCAACATCGTGCGCGACCCTGCCACCATGCAGGTCGAGGGTTCTGCCGAGGTCTACGAGTTTGTGGTCCGCGAGCGCAACCGCGCGCTTATTGACACCTTGAGAGAGGCTTTCCTCGCATCCTCCGCGACGGCTTACAAAGTCTTTTCTGCCAACGACTGCAAGCACCAGCGCCGTCTCACCTACACCCCCGGCAACGCTGTCACCATTGGCCGCAATTATATCAACCATATCGCCGCGCTCTTTGCCGACGCCACGCGCCCGGGCTATCGCACAGCCTACTGCCTGGAGTGGTCGTTCCCCTATCAGGGCGAGATACGTGCCCGCTTCTCGCGCGTCTATGGCCCCAACCCCAAGTCGCGTCCCGTCGCGTCTCCCGCAGCCATCCCCTCACAGCCCGTCACCATCGACGATTGGCAGACGTTCGTCTCCAGCCTTCAGTCGGTGCTCGACAGCATCGCTTCGTCCAGCCCCATCCACGACGCTACCGCCTACCAGCAGGCTATAGCCGGTGTCGAGAGCCTTGCCCAGCGCTTCATGCGCCAGCATCCCATGCCGCCATGCCCGTCCTCGCCCGACTCCAGTGAGAAGCTCAATGCCGCTGTGCTCACCCATAGCCGCGACAGTGTCGAAGCAGCCCTCGTCAGCCTCGACTTCACCCCCGCCTGTCGCGCGTTGCTCGTCGATGTGCTGCTCGATGCCGACAAGCAGATAGATATCCATCGTGTGGTCGCCGACGCCAATCTGCGCGACCCCGAAAAGATGATGCTCATTATGACCCAGGTCACCCGCCAGGCTATACGCCGATTAAGATGATGTCATAGTGCCGCCAGTGCCGCCCGATAGCGATTGGGCTGCATGGTCAGGGGGGCTTGCCTTCGGGGCAGGCACCCTTTTGAGGTAGACATCCACAAGGACAGAAAGGCAAAAGCGGCTCCCCGCGGGCAGTCGCTTTTGCCTTTCGGTTTTCTGCCGTCAGCGTCGCAGGCACCGTGGGCGTTTCTGCGATTTTAACAATGTTAAATATATCAATCCTTTACGCTGTTTTCAGGAATATAGTTCACTTTGCACCTCGTTAAGATACAATCAGTTTCACTCCCGATCGTTTCTTCCCGTGCTTCTTGTGCGGCCTGTAGGCATTGGCTGCGTGCTGTATGCCCCTCTGCTTGTGTCTGACGCACCCCCGACTATAGACACCTCGATTATTACAGACTACATCATGACCCATCTGCTTTGTGCGCTTCCCGCTTGAGTGCATACGGCAGTCGTAGTCTCTTGTTTGCCTGTGCCTGCAACCGACCTGTTGTGGTTAGGCCTCTTGCTCGTATTCAAATTTTACATCATACATAACTCAACTTTTACCACAGATGAGAAGATTGTTAATTATCTTTTCCTTGCTGTCCTTATTGGGCGGCAGGGCACATGCCCAACACCTCTATGCCAGCGTCCGGCAGAATGGCGCTGAGCTTGAGTCACTGGGCACAGCAGCCTTCAGCGTCGGTGCCGACTCCCCCGCCACGGTCGAGTTTGTCGACGGCAAGGCAGTCATGACCATTGGCGGCCATCGCGTCGCCTCACTTCCCATGAGCGATGGGGGAGAACTGGTGTTGGCCTTCGAGACCACCCTTGCCGACGGTGCGATCAATCGCGTCGTCAAGTCGCCTTCCCCGAGTCTTCCCTACGCCACAGTCTATTCACCCTTCCAGCTCGTCGTTCCCTCGGAATGCGAGGTCTATGCGCCCACGTTCGACGGTAGCAGCATGACGCTCCACGCCGGCGACGCTCAGCAGCTCAAGGTTGGCGACATAGTTCCGCCCGAGACCCCGCTCCTTGTCCACGGCACAGGTAAGCTCTCCTTCGGCTTCTCTGCCGAAACTCCCACCTCCACGCCCGCCAGCGCCCTCAGTGGCTCGTCGCTCAAGATAGCCTGTCCCACCGACGCCCCCATCTTCACCTTTGGCATCGGCAAGAGCGGCACCCACAAGGGCGAGTTCGGCCTCTTCCGATACACGGGCAGCACGCTCGGTGCCGGCCTCTGCTACCTCAGTGTGTCCTCTGCCCCAGCCGCCAGCTTCGTCGGCATCTCGTTCGACTCCACCACCGACGGCATCGGCTCTATCGAGACTCCCGCCATCCAGCACAGAGTGACCAAATACATAGACCACGGCCGCATAGTCATCAGCAAGGACGGCCGCAAGTACAATCTCAACGGACAAACCCTCAAATGATAACAATGAAGAAAGCATACATCCGCCCCGAGGCAACCCTCATCCGGATAGCCACCACCCAGATTCTCGCCTCGTCAACCTTCAAGGCTGACGAACACACCGACACCGACATGCAGTGCTCGATGCGCTATCCCGAAGAAGACTGGGACGAATAACCCATCGTCCATAGCTTAGCAGCAATAGTAATAACCCAACCAACAACGAAACGACAATGAAAAAGATATTATTCCTCCTCCTCGGCATCATAGCCGCAGTGAGCGCCAATGCACAGATAGTGGAAGTATACGAGAATGGCACACTCATCCACATCTACAACAATACTCCAGCCACCAAATACACTGTCAAATTCAAGGCTCCTGCCAACTCCGAAACCACCATCCACGGCCACGATTATGTCGAGATTGGTGGCAAGAAGTGGGCGACGATGAATGTCGGTGCCACTACAGTAGCCGGCAGCCCAGAGACAGCCTATGGCGACTATTATACTTGGGGCGAGACGGTCACCTACTATACTAAGGTCGATTTTAACAAAACTCCAGATGCCTCCATCAGCTGGAAGCGCACGGAAATCACCGGCGCACATATCATTAACGACAAATATAGCCATAACTTCATTTGCTATAGTGGCGATGCAAACAATAATTTCAAGGAGTGGGCTCCTGCTCCCTATGGTGACGATGGTGTATTGAATACAGGTTGTGATGTAGCCCGTTCCTCTTGGGGCAGTTCATGGCGTATACCTACCAAGGCAGACTTTGACAATCTCGTCTTGGCTTGCTGTGGTTCCACATCAGGCTATTCTATTCCGGCGCCGAGTACTATCATTACAGGCGGCGTCTATTATATACAGAAAGCAGGTACCAAAGTCGATGGCGTGACCTACAATGTGCCCGGCATCCTGTTTGTCGACCAGATAGATACCTCCAAGCGCCTGTTTTTCCCTGCTGCCGGCAACCTGCAAAATGTCATACGTGATGGCCAGGGTACTCTCTGCTTTTATTGGGCTTCAAGTTTGTACAGTACTGATAAATCTAAAGCCTATTATGGACACTATTCATTGAAAGACTTTTCCATGAAGATTCAGCCGATTAACCGTTGCCTGGCGTTCAGCATCCGCCCCGTGTCCGACTGATAAGCAGCGCCTCGCCCCTCGTCACCCCCATCCCCATATATTATATAATAAGGTGTACCACCGTCAGCCCCATCCCTCTGCTGTCGGTGATACACCTTTTACCATTTATGCCCGTCGTGGCGCTAACCACAGAAAAATGAGGGGAGGATGTAAAAAAAGTTGACTTTTTCATAGCGGCTTGATTTACTTTTATTACCTTGGTAGAAGATAGGCTGCACCTCAGCCATTAAGCGAGCTTATGGCGTTCGGTTTGCGCTATCTTTGTAGAAGATAGGCTGCACCTCAGCCATTAAGCGAGCTTATGGCGTTCGGTTTGCGCTATCTTTGCAAAAGATAATCGATTATCTTTACCTAATAACAACCAATAGTATGAGAAATCAGGTATTCATCTTGTGTAGTGCCCTCTTCCTGTTTGCCGGGCATCATGACGCCCACGCCCAGGGCTTCCTGAAGAAGCTGGGCAAGCGCCTCGAGCAGAAAATAGAAAGCACTGTCGAGGGCAAGGTCAGCCGCACCGTAAAGGGTACGGTCAATGGCGCTGCCGATAAGACCGTGCGCACAGTCACTGGGGCAAAGTGAAGTCTTCGCCCGTACGTGTCGGTGGCCAGTCGTCGAGCCGGCAGAGCGCGCGTAACCGTAGAATCGAGCAGCAGACCGATGCCATGCTGGGCCCCGACCACAACCGCAATGCCGAGGATGCAGCGCCTACCGTGCGCATCCCCAAGGAGCACACGGCGCTCTTTGCCCCGCTGGGTTATGAAGCCGACCCGTCTCTGGGCACCAAGACCTTCAAGCCCGTCAATCCGCCCGTCCAGGCGGCAGACCAGGTGGCATGGAGCGGCAAGATGCCTCCACCCCAAAACCTTACCAACCAGTCGCTCGTCGATATGTACAACATGCTGTCGACCGCCAGCGACTATGCCGATATGAGTCTCTCGCCCGCCCGTCATTACCTGTCGAATGTCACCAGTGTGATCTTCGGCCGCATCGGAGCGCTCGACGAGCTGTATGAAAACGTCCAGGAAGCTCGCGAGAAGTATAGCATGACCGACTGCTACGAATGGAGCATCAACATTAGCCACAGTTATCTCGTCAGAGTAATCAGTTCCGACGAGTACAAGGCGATGATACGCTCGTCGCTCGAGCCGCTCTTCACGTTGCCGCAGACAATGTTTAACAACTACCCCGAGTTGAAGGTGTACTTCGCCAAGCACGGCGGACTCAAAGATGCCCACAAGCTCCAGCTCACCAAGTGGGACCCCGAACCCAACAAGCAGTCGGTGCGCACCTCTTCGGGTGGCAAGGGTACGGTTGTCCCCAGCACCGCGGGCCATTCGGGAGAGATAGACCTCGATGGCGTATACTATATCGTCAACGACAAGTCCAGAAGCGTCGGCGTGAGGCGTACCGCCACAGCCCACCTCTCGGGCAAGGATGTCGTCATCCCCGAGCATATCGAGATTTCCGGCGTTAAGTATCCCGTGACCATAGTCTATGCCAGCGCCTTTGAGAATGCCGCCATCCGCAGCATCAAGCTGCCTTCCACTCTGAAGGAGATAGGACACAAGGCATTCCGCGCTACCGCCATCTCCGAGGTCACCATCCCTGCTTCGGTCCAGAAGATCGAGGGCTCGGCTTTCAGCTGCATCAACAATCTTACCAAGGTGGTCTTCGAGGGCCAGAGCATGCAGCTGATAGAGGGATGCTTCTACCGCTGTCCCAAGTTGCAGAGCGTAGTCTTCCCCGCCCAGCTCACCAAGGATATGACCTACGACATGTTCCGCGACTGCAAGTCGCTCACCCGCGTAGTCCTGCCCAAGAACCTGCGCGTCATTCCCGAAGGCACGTTTGCCGGCTGCACCAATCTCAAGCAGTTAGACCTTCCCGCCACGGTCACCACCATCGGCGGTCAGGCGTTCACCGACTGTGGCATCACCTCGCTCTACATGCCCAATGTCACCGAGCTCAAGGACGGAGCCTTCCTCGACTGCAACACGCTCAAGACCATCACCATCGGCAAGACGCTGAGAGACAAGCTGGTCAGCGACAACTGCTGGGGCTATACCACCAATTTCGGAGAGAACCCCCATCTCCGGCTGGTGCTCAAGAATGGCGAAGTCTCCTTGCCTTCTTCGGTCAAGGTGATGTAGTCCACCTCCCCCGCAGTCACCCATTCATCCGCGGCAGCAGTCCCCGATGAATGGGTGATTGCTTTTCCCCGCCTTTCCACCAGCTTCCGTCGCCCCGCCATGCCCCTGGCGGGTTCGTACCTTATGTTACGAGCTTACGTGCCTTATGTTACGTGGGCTCGTATCAATAGTCACGTACCCACGTACCTTCCGTCACGAGCCCGCCATGACCATCGCCACAGCAGCCAATGCGGTCGCGCCAACCCTAAGGACGGTCGCGCCGTATCCCGAAGACATCATAATCATTACCATGCCGGTCATTATTATTGCAGAGTTGGATATAAGGATTTCAGCGTTGGCCATAAATAATGCAGAGCAGCCAATAAGTGTTTCAAGATTAGATACACATTTTCCCACGGTGTTCAAATGTAAATGCAAATCGGTCGATTGTGCCGCAGTTGGCTGGTAGGCACCCCCAGCAACTCTGACGGAGTTGCTGCTTATGGCCATCTCAAACATAAGCCCCATTTCCACTTCTCCCAAGCAAAGGGGTATAGTCCCAATGCGCTAACCCGTTGCGCCTTAGTTTGCTCACCCCTTGTGGAGAGCCGGAGATGGGCTTCTGAGGAGCCAGAGATGGGCTCTCCATAGTTATTGTTTTTTTACCGGCGTAAGCCGGACTTTTTTTACGGCCGTGGGCCGCTTTTTGTTCCTTGGCGTCTTCTGAAGTCATGCTTAGCATGACGGTGGTGATGACGCTGGTGGCACGAAGGAAAACATGTTTTCCGGCTGCCAGCTGCGTTATCGCCACAAAGGCGGAGCCTTCAGAAGCTGCCAAGGCTTTTTGTGTTTCTTTCCTTTGGCGCAGTATGTCCTATATATAATAAGGTGGAGTCGTGAACATGATACAAAAAGTTTTGTTCCTTTTCAGGGCTTTGCCCTATGCGTCAGCGTGCGGTGGCAGATATTCCCGAGAGCATGCTCTCGGATATCCGCCGCCACCCACCGCCGCGCCCGCCTGATGGCAGGCTGAAAAGGAACAAAATCAAAAAGCCGCCGTTGGCGGTAAAAAAAGTCAAATAGTGGCCCCATTCCAACCTTCCCCAAGGGGAAGGAGATTGATAACCATGCGATAGGCCACGGCGACATTGATTCCTGCAAGATAACTACTTCTGCTAAATGCAATGGCTTGCTGCGGGTAACGCCTTCGGCTAATCGCAACTCTTACAGAGTTGCTACTCCTTATTATATATATACCCAGGGTAGAGGTGCTTCGCCCCTCAACCCTGGGCTGGGGAACCGCAACTCCTACAGAGTTGCTGCTGCTGACGGCCTGTCAAATGGGTCGTATCTCGATTTTACATAGTGGATGGTACGCATCTCGGCGACTCCATTACCTTTCCGCGACGCACATCGCCACGCCGGTGACCTTCGGTTTAGAGTTGCCGCTGCTGACGGGTAGCCTGTGGGTTGGATATGGACTTGTCATTGGTATAAATTACGTTGATGTCGTGGGCGTGGGATGGGGCCGCAGTTGGCTGGTACGCACCCCCGGCAACTCTGACAGAGTTGCGATTTCATAGCCCAGGGTTGCGGGCACAGCCCGCTACCCTGGGTAATGCACCCACTAATATAGCTACTCTGTACGAGTTGCGTTTAGCCGAAGGTGTTACTTGCAGCAGGATAATTGCCAGAAACGGGTTGGTGGAAATTATAAGATTGAGTATAACGCCTGCGGTCATTCGCAACACTCCCCACGCTGCCATCCCTTGTTAATAATTGTGTGCCGGTATGGTTTTTTATCGGAAAACATTTGTTGGCATTGAGTTTTTTACGTAATTTTGAGGCGCAAAAGCAAATGTAACTTACGCCAACCACTAAAACATGACAATGACTGACACAAACAGCTTTGAGGGACTCATCTCACGCCTGCGCTCACTGGGCCGTAAGGTTCGTGTGGCAGCAGTGTGTCCCAACGACAACTCTTCGGCCGAGGCGCTGAAGCGTGCCGCCGGTGAGGGATGGATAGAACCCATAGTAGTAGACAATGCCGACCCTGCCCAGGCTGCCGCCGAGGCTGTGGCGATGGCCCATAGAGGCGAGTCTGATGTGCTGATGAAGGGGCTCATCAGTTCGGACATCCTGCTGCGTGCCATCCTCAACAAGGAGGTGGGTCTGCTGCGCCGTGGTGAGGTGCTTACCCATACCGCTGTGGCAGAGATGCCCGGCTATCACAAACTGGTGGCATACAGCGATGCCGCCGTCATACCCTATCCCACCCAGGAACAGCGCATCAGCCAGACCCGCTATCTCGCCACCCTCTGCCACGGCATGGGCATCGACTGTCCGCGCATCTCGCTCATCCACTGTTCCGAGCATATCGACGAGCGCCACTTCCCCCATACCGGCGGCTATGCCGACATCATCGAGCGCGGCCGTCAGGGCGAGTTTGGCCCCTGTATCATCGACGGCCCGCTGGACCTCAAGACCTCGATGTGTCCTGAGAGCCTCGCCGTCAAGGGCATCGACTCTCCCGTGGGTGGCGATGCCGACGCCCTGGTGTTCCCCGACATCGAGGCAGCCAACGTGTTTCACAAGACCATCACCCTGCTTGCCTCTGCCCGCATAGCTGCTGTGCTGCAGGGCCCCGATGTGCCCGTGGTGATGCCTTCGCGCGGCGACGATACCGACAGCAAGTACTACAGTCTGGCCCTGGCTGCCCTCCAATCACTCAAAAACGCCTGACCCCATGCATATATTAGTCATCAATCCCGGCTCGACCTCTACCAAGATAGCCGTGTATCAGGACGCCACCCCCATCATGCTGCGCACCATTCGCCACACGGTGGAGGAACTGGCGCAGTTTGACGAAGTCACCGACCAGTACGATTTCCGCCGCAAGCTCGTCATCGACGAACTCAAGCGCATGGACATCGACTATCTCTTCGAGGCTGTGATAGGCCGTGGCGGTCTCGCCAAGCCCGTCTCGGGCGGTGTGTACGAAATCAATGAGAAGATGCTCGACGACACACGCCAAGCCATCCACAAGCACGCCTGTGACCTGGGCTGCATCATGGCCTACGAGATAGCCCGCATGATACCCGGTTGCCGTGCCTTCATCGCCGACCCCGGCGTGGTAGACGAGCTGTCGCCCCTTGCCCGCATCTGCGGTTCGCCCCTGATGCACCGCATCTGCATCTGGCATGCCCTCAACCAGCGCGCCATCGGCCGCCGTTATGCCCAGGAGATAGGCCGCCGTTATGAAGACCTCAACCTCATCATCTGTCACATGGGTGGCGGCATCTCTATCGCCGCCCACGAGAAAGGCCGTGCCATAGACGCCAACAACGCCCTCGACGGCGAAGGACCCTTCTCGCCCGAGCGTGCCGGTTCGCTGCCTGCAGCCGACCTGATACGCCTCTGCTTCAGCGGTCAGTTCACCGAGAAGGAACTGCTCAAGCGCATAGCCGGACAGGCTGGACTGATAGCCCACCTGGGCACCAATGACATGAAGGAAATCGAGAGCCGCATAGCCCGTGGTGACAAGCACGCCGAACTGGTGGTCGACGCCATGATCTATCAGGTGGCCAAGAATATCGCTTCCGAGGGTGCCGTGCTCTGTGGCAATATAGACGCCATACTGCTCACCGGCGGACTCGTGCGGTCCGACTATCTCGTCAGCCGTCTGCGCGAGCGCATCAGCTTCCTCGCTCCCATCCACTGCTATCCCGGCGAAGACGAGATGCAGGCACTGGCGTTCAACGCCCTCGATGTGCTGCACCACCGCCGCGAAGCCAAGGTGTATGAGTAGGCTGCCGCTGGAAGCATAGACCGACAACGGTCTGCCACTGGCGCCACCGCTGCCAGCCTGGCGGACCCGAAAGATTACACAGTCTGCCGCCGTGGCGTCAATCACGGCGGCAGACCTGCCATAAAAGGCGAGGCCAAGCATACTGGCGCTCGCCTTGTCAGTATCACATATAACAGTAAGTATTATGGGAATCATCGAAACTCTTATCATCGTGTGTGCGACAGCCGTCGTGGTGTGGGTGCTGGCGCGCATAGGCAACAGCCGACAGGCGGCACGCACCATGCTCCTGCAGACCGAGAACGACACCCTGAGGGCACAGGCAGAGCAGCTGCAGCGCCAGACCGAAGAACTCAGACAGCAGCACAGCGTGGCCATTACCGAGCGTGAACGCTATGCCACACAAGCCGAGACCTACGGCAAGCAAGCCCAACAGTTGCAGGCTGCCATAGACCAGCAGAAAGAGGAACACCGACGTGAGCTCGAGACTCAGGCAGAGAAGATGGGTGAAGAGTTTGCCCGCCAGAGTGCCGAGCTCAAGGCCCTCTATGAGAAGCAGAAGACTGAGACCGACGAGCACTATCGCCGTCAGTTCGACGAGATGCGCCAGCAGCAGGCGAAGCAGATGGAACAGCAGGCCGAGCTCATCAAAGAGCAGATCAACACCGCCTCGGAGACCATACTCAAGAAGCGGAGCGAAGAGCTCACTTCCAAGAACAGTGAGCAGCTGTCGGCCATCCTCAACCCGCTGCACGAAAACCTCAAGCAAATGCGTGAGGCGGTGGAGCGCAACGACCGCGACCAGGCCGACCGCATGGTGAAGCTCGACGCCACCATCAAGGAGAACCTGCGTCAGGCCAAGGAGGTGGGCGAGCGCGCCGACAAGCTGGCACAGGCGCTCACGAGCGAAAACAAGGTGCAGGGCAATTTCGGCGAGCTTCAGCTGCGTACGCTCCTTGAGAATATGGGGCTGGAAGAGGGCGTGCAGTTTGAAGAGCAGTCGACCATGCGCGATGAGCAGGGCAAGAGTCTTCGTGGCGACGACAGCGGATGCCGCATGATACCCGATGTCATCCTCCACTTCCCCGGCAACCGCGATGTCATCATCGATGCCAAGATGTCGCTCAAGGCCTTTGAGGACTACCACAACGCCGAGACCGACGAAGAGCGCGCCCAAGCCTTGGAGCGCCACATCACGTCGGTACGCAACCACATCAAGGAACTCGCCGCCAAACGCTACTACGAATATACCGGCAAGGGGAAGGCCAAACTCGACTTTGTGATGATGTACATCTACAGCGAGAGTGCTCTGCAGCTCGCTCTCGCCAATGCGCCCGACATCTGGAAGAGCGCCTACGACCAGGGCGTAATCATCTCGGGCAGCCAGACGCTCTATATGATGCTCCGCGTGCTGGAGATGACTTGGCGACAGGTGCGCCAGGCCGAGAACCAGGAAGAAATCATGAAGACTGCCAACGAACTGGTCAACAGGGTGCAGCTCTTCTATGAGCGCTTCCAGACCGCCGACGACATGCTGGTCAAGACGCGCCATGCCTTTGACGAGGTTAAGGGTGTCACCGCTCCTGCTGGCAAGAGCATAGCCACCTCTGCCCGCAAACTCATCAAAATGGGTGCTAAGGAGAATCTGAAGCGCAAGGCAAGACTGCCCCTCCCTGTCGAAGAGGCTGAAGAGGAAGACGCCGACGAAAGCGTAGAATGATAAGGGTGTAGGGCAGACAGCGACCTACATGGTTATATATAAGTAAACAGATATATAGATGAACAGAATCGTCATACTCGGCACCGGCCACGCCACCGTCACCCGGTGCTACAACACCTGCTTTGTCCTGCAGACCGACACGACCACCCTGCTGGTCGATGCCGGCGGCGGCAACGGTATACTGCAACGCCTCGAGCAGGCGGGGATAGCCATCAAGGACCTGCATCACATGTATGTCACCCACGCCCACACCGACCACATCCTGGGCACCATCTGGGTGATACGCATGGTGCTCTCGGCGGCGGGCTATGAGGGCCGGTTTCATGTGTACAGCCATGCCAAGGTGCTGCGCGTCATCAGCATGATTTGCGGCGAGACGCTCTCGGCCAAGCACCGCCGTCTGATGGGCGAGCGTGTGGTCATGCACGAAGTGGGCGACGGTACCGGCTTCAATGTAGGCGACATAGGCATGCAGAGTTTCGACATCCACTCCAAGAAGGAACCCCAGTATGGTTTTCGTGCCACGCTGCCTGGTGGTGCGGTGGTGGTGTGTCTCGGCGACGAACCCTACAACCCGCTCTGCCGTCGCTACGCCGAAGGCGCCGACTGGCTCATGAGCGAAGCCTTCTGTCTCTATGCCGACCGCGACCGCTATTATCCCTATGAGAAGAGCCACAGCACGGCGCTCGATGCCGGACGCGTGGCTCACGAGCTCGGAGCCTCTCATCTGATACTCTACCACACCGAAGACGACCACCTCGACACCCGCCGCCAGCGCTATGCCGACGAGGCTGCCCAGGAGTATAAGGGTGGGATAGTGGTACCCGATGACGGTGATGTGATAGACTTGTAGCAAGAGGGTTTATCCCAAGGTGGATAGACTATAAATACTTCTATGGAGAGGATTTAGGGCGGGAGAATTGTACTCTTTATAGTTTTGGCGGACAGCAATAAAACGGAATAAAATAATTGCTACATCGCTCCATGAATGAGAAAAAACAGTACCTTTGTGAACATGAATCCAAAATAAATTATAGATATGAACAAGCTTTTAATCATGCTATTTTCATTGCTTACTGTTGTGATGTTAAGCAGTTGCGATGAAGTGAAAGACTCGCCCCTTTTGTTTAAGGCTACTTCAAATACTAATCCTGAATATATAAGTGTCAGCTATTATCCCGAAGAAATAGGTATAACTTTTTACCCTAAGGTATCGAAATACTTCATCTATTCGTATACTTATATTGATGGTGATTTAGAGCTGACATGCACTAACTGCGACAATATTAACTATTCATTAGATTGCAGTTTTGGAATAGTAAAAAACAATGTGGGGAAAGATATCTCTGCCACCGAGGAAGAGGTTGGTGTCTCTGTGAAAAATACCGACAATAAGACACTTCGCATTCACTTTGCCAAGTTGAAGGATGAAGATTTTCCGTCGGGCTTCTTAATCGCACAAGCCACTATAAAGGTATATGGTCGAGTAGGAGGAAAAGATGTAACCACAAATATTTCGGTTTATCGCTCAAGGTTTCGTAAGCAATCTGATGATGACATTAGTAAAAAGTAAAGACATCAAAGACTATGAAACTTCAATGAAGCGAAACTTCTCCTCATCAGCCTTTCAGTAAAGCCTTTGTCTTGCGCCCAAGCAACGTAGGACAAGGGCTTTTCCTTTGTGGGCAGCAGCCCAGTCTTCACCTCCTGTTACGCTTCGCTTCATCTGCACCTTTAGCTTTTGCAATCTCTCAGGCGTGGGAGTCAATAACGAAAGGTAGCCAATCCCGATTTTCAAAGGAGTTATGGCGTGGCGCACCGCCTTTCCTGCACTTTGTGCATCTTTCCTATGCTGTTATCTGGTAGCTTACTCCATCGCCTCATGCAATATCTGTGGATGAACCTCACTTGTGTCACCAAGAGCAAGTTCAATCTCGACCGCTTCATCGCCACCTCGCTCGGTGTCACTACCTTCTAAGATGACAAGTCTGCCTATGAGTATGATGTGGAGTCCTCGATGCTTACCTTCGAGGAAGTCAAACTCTTTTCGCTGCTCCTATATTTGAGGTGAATGGGATAGAGGTGTATATGTAGTTTGGTTACCAAGTTATGTTAATTGGCTGCCATTTTGATTGTTGTTTCATTAAAAAAGCGTATCTTTGCAGAAGACAGGCAGCACCTCGGCAATTGAAGTGAACTTCATTGCTCTCGGTTTGCACTTTCTTTGCATCGTAAACAAATATATTGAATTATGGTTGTAGTTAGCACAAGAGACTTTCGCACTAATCAGACAAAGTATCTGAATTTGGCAAAAGCAGGAGAGCACGTAGTCCTAAAATCGCGTGCTGGCAATTTCCGCATCTTCCCCGATGACGGAAGTGATACCATTGATGCACCGCGCGACTTGATGAAAGAACTCAGAAACGCTTTGACGGAGGTAAAGGAAGCCATTGCCGGAAAACGTAAACTTCAATCTGCTGATAGCTTGCTTGATGAGTTGTAATATTACAGTATCGGTTTCTGACGACTTTGTAAAAGAAGCGAAACGTCTCGCTAAGAAATATCCAAGTTTTAAGCAAGATTACAAGGAGTTTCTTGAAAGCATAAAGAACAATCCTTTGCAAGGCGATGAGATTACAAAAAACATACGCAAAATCCGTATGGCTATCAAAGCTAAAGGCAAAGGTAAATCTGGAGGAGCAAGAGTTATTACGTTCAATGTTCTTGCCAATATCGAAAATGGTCAGGTTGTTTTCCTTCTTCTCTATGATAAAGAGGATGCTTCTACAGTCAAAGTCAATGTTGTCAAACAGCTTGTGCGAGACATGGGATTTGATATTGAATAGAATCTATAATGGAGCTGTTGGACTCTGACGAATTCCGGCAACTTCTTGTCGTATATGTCAGGAGAAATAATTCTGTATCTTCAGGTAAAACTATGATCAAAGATAATATAACCAATTACGGCAAGTCCAAGGCGGATAGACTATAAAACCGGGAAGCCTCGCCCGTCCCCCGTTATGGCTGGGACGAGCGAGGCTTCTCCTTTTCTTCTTCAAAACCGAAGGCAGCGTCGCTCTCGCCACGCATAGCCTCGCGCAGGTCTTTCCAGTTCTGAAAGCCGGCAAGCAGCGCAAGTCGGTCGAGTGTCTTGTCTGATGGGCGGCGGCCGTGAGTGACCAACTGCCACAGCCGGCGGGCATCAACATGGCGCACGATGCCCGATTCCAATCCTTTGAGAAGTGTCTCTAACTCCCGTTTCATAACATCTGATAATTGCTCATAAACAATATGGGTGCAAAAATACGAAAAAATACTGTATGTCAGCCACGGGGTGTAATCTTTTTTTCGTAATTTTGCACCCGAAAGTATATAATACTCACAAGATGAAAGAACTTGCACTTAAGTACGGATGTAATCCGAACCAGAAGCCTTCCCGTATCTTTATGGAGGAAGGCGAATTGCCCCTCCAGGTTATCAACGGCCGCCCAGGCTACATCAATTTCCTTGACGCCCTCAACTCCTGGCAGCTGGTGCGCGAACTCAAAGCTGCAACAGGACTTCCCGCCGCAGCGTCGTTCAAGCACGTGAGCCCTGCCGGTGCTGCCATCGGTCTGCCCCTGACCGACACGCTGCGTCACATCTACTTTGTTGATGACGTCGACTTCGAACTCTCGCCCCTCGCTTGTGCCTATGCTCGTGCCCGCGGTGCCGACCGTATGTGTTCGTATGGCGACTTTGTGGCGCTGAGCGATGTGTGTGACAAGGCTACTGCCCTGCTCATCAAGCGCGAGGTAAGCGACGGTGTGATAGCTCCGGGTTATACCGACGAGGCTCTCGCCGTGCTCCGCGACAAGCGCAAGGGTACCTACAACGTGATACAGATAGACCCCGACTACCAGCCCGCGCCCATCGAGCGCAAGCAGGTCTTTGGCATCACCTTCGAGCAGGGACGCAACGAGATACGCCTCGACGACCCCGCTCTCTTTGAGAACATCCCTACCCAGAACAAGACCTTCACCGATGAGGCTCGCCGTGACCTGGTCATCGCCCTCATCACCCTGAAATATACCCAGAGCAACTCGGTATGCTATGTCAAGGACGGTCAGGCCATCGGTATCGGCGCCGGACAGCAGAGCCGTATCCACTGCACCCGTCTGGCAGGCAGCAAGGCCGACACATGGTGGATGAGGCAGTGCCCCAAGGTAATGGCGCTCCCCTTCAAGCCAGGCATACGTCGCGCCGACCGCGACAACACCATCGACGTGTATATCTCTGACGAGTGGGAAGACGTGCTGCGCGACGGCACTTGGGAGATGTTCTTCACCGAGAAGCCAGAACCTCTCACCGCAGAAGAGCGCCGTGAGTGGCTCGCCCAGAACAAGGGCGTGGCACTGGGCAGCGATGCCTTCTTCCCCTTCGGCGACAATATCGAGCGTGCCCACAAGAGCGGCGTAGAGTATATCGCACAGGCTGGAGGCAGCATACGCGACGACAATGTTATCGACACCTGCGACAAGTATGGCATAGCCATGGCGTTTACAGGTGTACGCTTGTTCCATCATTAATCCATCACAGACTATGGCAGACATCGACGATATCATCGAGGGCGGACTTGTGTTCAGAAGCGCGCCCAAAGGCAACGGCGGTCAAGACGGTAAAGTGAAGACCAAAGCCAAGAAGAAAAAGTATATCACCGGTGCCCACGGCTCGGGCTCGGCAAGGCAGAAAGCCAAATACCGTGAACAGAGAGCCAACCGAGGCAAAGGCAGAAAGTAACGCCAATGCTGATACAGAAAATGGGGACTATACGCCAACCAAGCGGCGGATAGTCCCCATTGTTGTTAAACTCTATACTGGATTAGAGGGCGAACTTGTAACCTACGGTAATCTGGAATACGCTGTTCTTGTAGTCGCTGTTCTCATATACCTTGGTGAGGCCCCAGTTGTAACGGCCGTCGATGACAACATTGTCAAACTGGTAAGAAACGCCGATTGGAATAGAGAGGTCTACAGTCTTGGCGTCTACGCTTGTGGTGACAGATGAACTGCCGCGGGCTGCCTTGTACTCACTGTTTACATTGAAACCGGGCTGAAGACCGAGTTTGACAGCAAAACCAGGAGCTACATATACGTTGGCAAGCAGAGGGATGTTGATGTAGTCGGCCTTCAAGGTCTCGGTAACACCGCCGTCCTTGTACTTGGCACCCTGCATCGAGTAGAGAGCTCCGAAGCTCAAGCCTACCATGTCAGAAAGACCATATTCAAACTCACCACCGGCAACAAGACCGAAACGGGCATCAGAGCCTTCGCACTTCTGGAAGTCTGCGATGTTAAGACCTACCTTGGGGGTAAATGTGAACTGTCCTACGCTGTTCTGGGCGAATGTGGCTGCTGAGGCCAGTAACATTACTGCTACAAATAAAATCTTTTTCATGATCTATGTGTTTTGAGTTAATACTATTGGCGCCGTCGGTAATGGCGGTGCCATTTATCTGCTGCAAATATAATGTGTTATTGCAAACTGTGCAAGAGTTGTAGCCGATTTTTTTCACATGCTGTTCTAAAAGTTGCGCAACTTGTTCAGTTTTTTCACTCGTCAGGGCATCGGGCGGTGCAATGATGGTCATGCGGAGCGTGCTTTTCACTGTCTGTCATGTATTTTTATCGGAAATTGGGGTATGTTTCAGTATTTTTGTCGTAAATTTGCAAGAGATAGTGGTGGGGCGCAGCTCCAAGGGCGCCGTAACACCTTATTATATATATAATGTGATGCACGTGATGAAGAAATATATCCTTATTGTCCTGATGGCGGTAGTAGCCACGATGGCTGCCGATGCCCAGGAACGCAAGGTCGAGAACCGCCCTTATACCGACCTGCGCCCATTCCATTTCGGTATACTCGTGGGAACCCACATGCAGGATATGGAAATGGTCAACGTAGGCCCGCAGACCATCACTGCCGAGGACGGAACCCAGCAGCAGGTGCTCATCTCTGCCGACCAGGACCGCTGGGATGCTGGTCTCAACGTGGGTGTACTTGGCGAATTCCGTCTGAGTCAGAATTTCCAGTTTCGTGTAGCCCCAGCCCTCTACTTTGGCAACCGTCATCTCACCTTCCATCATCAGACCCAGACCGACGCTGGTGGCAACCGCATCGTGCGCTATCAGGACCTGAAGTCTATCTACGTGTCTTCGGCGCTCGACCTCATCTTCGCCGCGCCGCGCTTCAACAATCACCGGCCTTACATCATGGCGGGTATCAACCCCATGATTAATCTGAGCGGCAGAGATGACGACATCGTGCGACTGAAGCGTTATGACACCTTTGCCGAGGTGGGCTTGGGGTGCGACTTCTACCTGCCTTACTTCAAGTTGAGGCCCGAACTGAAGTTCATGTTCAGTCTCATCAACAGCCTCGACACTTCCCATCCCGACAAGCTCAAGGACGACGCGATGAAGCCTTTCGCCCGCAGCATCAGCGAGACGCGCACCAAGATGATAGTGCTTACATTCTACTTTGAATAGACCCTAAAACGAAACTCATTAACTATTAAAAATAAACAACCAATGAAGATTAAACACATCTCGATGATCGTGCTGCTGTGGATGCTGACCATCCAAGCCACGGCACAACAAGTGAAATGGATGAACCCCATGGACGGTGACGAGCCCTACATCTGCGGACGCGCCTGGAACAAGGAAATGGGAAAGAGTTATGACCGTCTGCCCGAGCGATTCGCTGCCACGCTGCCCAAGAACGTGTGGAGCCTGAAGGCCCAGACCGCCGGCGTCATCGTGCGCTTCGTCTCCAACTCCAAGACTATCCGCGTGCGCTACGGATGTCCGTCAAACAACTACAACGGCTTCAATATGACCGGTATCAACAAGTCGGGCGTAGACCTCTACGGCAAGACTCCCGACGGTGATACCCACTGGATAGCCAACCACATGAGTTGGAAGATGAAGGCCGACACCGCCCGCATGGAATGGCAGAACCTGACCTTCAAGAACAAGAGCCGTGGCGTGGAGTATACACTCTATCTGCCCAACTACAACGGCGTGAAGTGGCTCGAGGTAGGCGTCGACGCCAATGCCAGCTTCCAGTTCATCCACCAGTCGCCCGAGCGCCCCATCGTCATCTACGGCTCGTCCATCATCCAGGGTGCCTCTCCCTCGCGTCCCGGTATGGCGATTACCAATATCGTGGAGCGCGAGATGGAATATCCCGTCATCAATCTGGGCTTCTCCGGCTCAGCCCGCATGGAGCCTGCCGTCTTCGACATGCTCAGCGAGATCAATGCCCGTGCCTTCGTCGTTGACGCTATGCCCAACAGCTTCAACCTCAAGGAGCCCGAAATCATCAAGCGTGCCAAGGAGGGTGTGATGAAGCTGCGCGCCAAGAGCGATGCCCCCATCCTGCTCTGTGAGTGCCACCCCACGCCCGACAGCGTGTTCCGCGCCAATGTCGCCGCCAAGTACAACCGTGGCAACGCCGCTCTCCACAAAGCCTACGATGAGCTCAAGGCAGAGGGAGTCAAGAACCTCTTCTATATGAACAAGGCCGACATCGCCTTTGGCGAAGAGTATATGATTGAGGGCTCTCACCCCAACGACCTGGGTTGCCGCGTCTATGCCGACGCCTATATCAAGAAGCTGCGTGAGATGCTCGCCGAGGACGCACCCAACAAGGTGTTCCCTCCCGTCACACAGCGTCGCGACGGATGCTATGAATGGCGCGTGCGCCATAACCAGGTGGTCGAGCTCAACCACACCACCGACCCCGAGATACTGCTTATCGGCAACTCTATCACCCACTTCTGGGGCGGCAATCCCGTCAACGGTGTCAACAATGGCGGAGCCGCCTGGGGCAAGACCTTCGGCAAGCGCCGCGTTACCAATATGGGCTTCGGATGGGACCGTATAGAGAACGTATTCTGGCGTATCTACCACGGAGAGCTCGAGGGCTGCAAGCCCAAGCACATCTGTCTGCTCATCGGTATCAACAACTACTATGTCAACACCGAGGAGGAGATAGCACAGGGTATCGTTGACCTCACAGCCCTCATCCGTGAACGCCAGCCCCAGGCCAAGATTCACGTACTCAAGGTCTATCCCGCCAAGAACCGTGAGGTCAAGGTGGCACGCATCAACGAGCTGCTCGAGCAGAAGTTTGTGGCAGACGACAAGACCGAACTCGTAGACCTCACCGACTGCCTGACTCTCAAGGACGGTTCGGGCAAGATTGATCCCACCTGCTTCATGAAGGACGGACTGCACCCCAACGAGAAGGGTTACACCCTGCTGGGCAAGCAGCTCAAGAAGCACCTCAAGTAAATCATCCCCATCATCAATGACAAAGCCCTCGGCGCCGATAGCGTCGAGGGCTTTGTGGTAGATGGTCGCTGTGGTTACTTGCGCTTCACCTTCAGTTCTATCTTGCCTACATAGATGGCGTGCTTGCCGTTCTGGTCTACGGGTACCTGACGGCCGTCAAGGTCCTTGACATAGCGCAGCGTCTGGAAGTAGGTGTGGCTGTGGCCACCCAGCACCAGGTCGATGCCGCGCGAGTGGCTTATCACCTCCTGGTCGCTCATGCCGTGCTCGAGCCAACCCAGATGCGACAGGCAGATGACCACATCGCAGCCTTCGCGGGTGCGCAGCAGCTGCGCCATCTCGTTGGCAGTGGCGATGGGGTCGAGGTATTCCACGCCGCCTATCTTCTTGTCGTCCACGAGACCCTTGAGCTTGGGGTCGATGCCGAACACGCCGATGCGCACACCCTTGACGTGGAACACGCGATAGCGTTCGACCTTGCCCTCGAGCGGTGTGCCCGTGAAGCGATAGTTGGCGCAGAGCACGGGGAACTTGGCCATGTCGAAGAGACGTGCCATATTCTCCACGCCGAAGTCAAACTCGTGGTTGCCTATGGTCGAGGCGTTGACGCCCATACGGTTCATCAGCTCTATCTCCACTTCGCCCTTGAAGAGGCTGTAGTAGGGTGAGCCCTGCGAGAAGTCGCCGCTGTCGAAGACCAGCAGGTCGGGGTCCTTGAGCCGCTCCTGGCGCAGCATCTCGATGCGGCGCAGAAAGCCGCCACGCCCGGCCACGGCGGTGTCGGCGAGGTTGGGGTTGAGCGGCAGGATGCAGCTGTGGGTGTCGTTGGTGTGCATGATGGTGATGGTCACCGTCTTGCGGGCTGCGGCTGCGGTACATACGACGATGGCGGCAGCCAGTATCATGATGCGTTTCATAAGTCTTCTCCTATGTTTACTGGACCTTGATACGCCCCTCAATGGCAGCGTCGACCGTGCCATGGGTGCGGAAGTAGTCCATGATGATATATCTCACGTTGTTCTCTTCGGTCTGTGGCGACACCAGCTGCGTCTTCTGCTTGAAGGCGTCGAGCTTGTCGTTCCCCTGGGCCAGATAGTCCAGGGTGGCTATGCGGTAAGAGGCATTGGGGTCTATGGGCTTGCCTCCCACGGTGACGGAAACCAGCTTATGGTCGCTGCTGATGACCAGTGCCACCTCGTGGCTCACTCCCTCGCCGCCTACTGCTGCTATCTGCTCGAAGAGGCGGGTCACCTGGGCGCCGGTGAGGGTGAGCAGGCACAGCTTGTTGTCAAAGGGGGCCACATCGACCACGTCGCCGATGGTCACCTTGCCCTTGGCGAGCGAGGCGCGGATGCCGCCCATGTTGTATACGGCAAAGTCGGGATGCTCGCCGAAGCGGGCTGAGCCCCATATCAGTATGTCGCTCAGTAGATTGGAAAGCGCGCCTTCGGGGCGGTGCACGGTCAGGTCGCGGGCGACGGTGCCTACCACCGGACTCATGAGCGAATCGACTTTGTGGGTGTAGGGCGCCAGAAACTTGTGCGCCTCGGTGTCTTGGGTGTCGTACCGGCTGTCTATCAGGATGCGCGAGCGCGTAATCTCGCTTACCTCGTAGTGGGACCGGCAGCCCGCTATCGCCAGCGCGACGGGGAGGACGAGAGCCAAAAGGGTTTTCTTCATATTTGTAATGTCGTTTAGTTGATTGCAAGGCGCATGGTGGCTCGGCGAGCCTCGCCTCGGTGCAAAAGTAGGAATATTTTTTGACTTACGCTTGGCTTTGCGCCGCTTTTTTTCGTGTGGCGGGGCGATTTGGGCGTGTTCGGACGGTGGTGATGGTTACTGCCAGCCTCTGATCTGCTCACGGTAGACAGACGGGAGTAGACTCCCGGGCAGGGTAGGGTGGCTACGGCGGTCAGGGGTATGTCCTTTATCCCCAAACGGCCATTAGGGCTTGCTTGGATTTTGCTTTTAGAGTGGATTTAGTTTGGCTTATTGCTGGCAAAAGTCCTGCCGGGGTAACGCCCACGGCTAAACGCAACACTTACAGCGTTGCTATATTAGTGGGGGTATCTTACCCTGGGTAGCGTGCTTTCGCCCACAACCCAGGGCTATGTAATCACAACTCCATTACCTTTCCGTGGCGCACTGCGCCACGCCGGTGACCGTTGGTTCAGAGTTGCCAAGGTTGCGTACCATCCACCATGGGCTACCCCATCATTGTATGCGCACAACACATCATGGGCAAACATCATTCCACCCTTGGGTGCATACCATCCATCATGGTTAGCCAATTACTGCCCAAATATGTTTGACCATTCATATAGGAAGACGGTACGCACCCCCGGCAACTCTGTAGGAGTTGCGATTCCCCAGCCCAGGGTTGAGGTGCGCAGCGCCTCTACCCTGGGTATACATACAAAAAAGAAATGCAACGCTGTAAGTGTTGCGCTTAGCCGAAGGCGTTACTCACAGCAGGAAATGCAAATACTTTTGGCTTTTAATGAGTAATAACGAGCTATTGCGAATAACAAAACAAACAAAAGATGCCTTGTAAAAGACCATAGACTGAGAGCAGTCATCAGGTAACACGGCAAACGGCATATTTATATATTTGGGAGTGATTTTTGCGCCAGCAGGGGGCATTTTACCCCCCCCGTTTGGCTTTTTTTTGAGGTAAAATGTAAAAATATTAAAGGATTATGATTACATTGTTAATAATTTTTGTTACTTTTGCACTGTTTGTTTACTTAGACTAACCCGATGCGGGTAATCCGTCCGAAATGGCGGACCATGAAGGACGACGTTTTCCGCATAAACGAGAATGAAAGAGATTTCCCTTAGGGGAAATACCGATGTGAAGAATTATAATAATCATCATGCTGGGCAAAATTTACAACTGGTATTTTCGCAAGGCAGCCTTACCCCGCTGGGCTGTTGTGATTTTTGATGTCGTGCTGTGCTTCTTCAGCGCTCTGTTCGTTATCTGGCTGCGCCATAGTGCGCAGGATATCCTCAACGAGTGGTCATTGCTGTTCCCCTCATTGCTGGCTATCTGCGCCGCCAATGTCGTGGGCTTCCGTGTCTTTCGTACCTATTCGGGCATACTGCGCTTTTCGCAGTTTGTAGACTTGTTGCGCATAGCCTACTCCACGCTTCTGGCGTTCTTTGTCTATCTTGCGTTCAATTATGCAGTCATCAACTACGGTTGGGAGAATGTCTTCTATGCCTTCACCGGACGTAAGCTGATAGCCATCTTTGGCGGCATACTCACCGTGTTGTGCATCTCGCGCATCATCATCAAGATGGTGTTTGAGAATGCTCTCGTGGGCGACCACGCACGCCGCACCCTCATCTACGGAACCCACGCCGGAGCCATAGCCATCACCAACGAGGCGCTGAACACCAAGCCCGTCAAGTTTGTCATCGACGGATACATCGGCGACAGCAAGCCCCACTACAAGGAAAGACTCATGGGACGACACATCTATTCGACCCGAGAGGACCTGGCTGCCATCATACGCAAGCGCAAGATAGAGGCAGTGATGGTGAGTCCGCTCAAGCACGACCTCTTTCTGAAGAACCGCAAACTGCAGGACCTCTTCATCGAGGCAGGACTTAAGATATACGTTGCCCAGAGCACAGAGAAGTGGGACAAGGATGGCGAGACACAGATGAAGGTGTCGATGCGAGAGGTGAAGATAGAGGACTTGCTGCCACGCGAAGAAATCAAAGTCGATATGGACAGTGTGGGCAAGCTGCTCAGCGGCCGCAAGGTGCTCATCACAGGTTCGGCTGGCTCGATAGGCAGCGAGATGGTGCGACAGATAGCCATCTATCATCCCGCAGAGATGATGCTCATAGACCAGGCAGAGACGCCACAGCACGACATCCGTCTGATGATGAAAAAGGACTATCCCGACATCTTGGCGCACACCGTGGTGACAAGCATCTGCAAGCAAGACCGCATGGAGGCAATCTTCAGTGAGTTCCGCCCAGACTACGTGTTCCACGCCGCAGCCTACAAGCATGTGCCCATGATGGAAGACAACCCCAGCGAGAGTGTGCAGAACAATGTGTGGGGTACCAAGGTGATAGCCGACCTCAGTGTCAAGTACGGCGTCAAGAAGTTTGTAATGATTTCCACCGACAAGGCGGTCAACCCCACCAATGTGATGGGCTGTTCCAAGCGCATCTGCGAGATTTATGTGCAGAGCCTCGACAAAGCCATCAAGGAGGGCAAGATAGAGGGTGTCACCCAGTTTGTCACCACGCGCTTCGGCAATGTGCTCGGTTCCAACGGCTCTGTCATCCCTCTCTTCCGCAAGCAGCTGGCAGAGGGCGGACCGCTCACGGTGACCCATCCCAAGATTATCCGTTTCTTCATGCTCATCCCCGAAGCCTGCAAGCTGGTGCTCGAAGCCGGTACCCACGGCAAGGGTGGCGAGATATTCGTCTTCGACATGGGCGAGCCCGTGAGGATAGCCGACCTGGCACGCCGAATGATACAGCTCAGCGGTGCCAAGAATGTGGAGATACAGTTCACCGGACTGCGCGACGGAGAGAAACTCTACGAAGAGGTGCTCAGCGAGAACGAGAATACGCTGCCTTCATTCCACGAGAAGATACGTATCGCCCAGGTGCGCAGCTATGAATATGAGGACGCCGAGCGCGAGATCGAAGAGCTGAACGACATCGCTGCCGGTTACGACGACATGGCTACGGTGGCTAAGATGAAACATATCGTGCCCGAGTATATCAGCAAGCACTCCAAGTACGAAGTCCTCGACAAAGACTCGACCGTGGCATAGCCCACGCATCCACTGATACCCATCAATGGCATCGCCCCGCCCATATAGAGATATGTGGGCGGGGCGATGTGCGTTTGTGGGGTGAGAGGGGGCTGGGGCAGAGGTCTCGGTGGTGGCATCAGCTGCATCATTGTCGCCCCTGTGGCGTTCTCAGCCGTCTTCGGCTCGGTCGCAGCCGGCAGCTTAGACGCGGCTCACGATTTCGTCGATGCTCTTGCGCTTCTTCTCGGGCTGCTGACAGTCGTCGGCAATGTGGCCGATAGGGATGATGGCGACAGGCTCCATCGGGGCTTGGGCAAACAGCTCGCGGGCGAGAGCCACATTGAAGTTGCATACCCAGCAGGTGCCCAGACCGCGCTCGGCGGCAGCCAGGCAGAGATGCTCGGTGGCTATGGCGAGGTCTATGTCGCCGTGGGCGTGGCTGTCTTCGGAGCGCACCCAGTTTTCTTCCGTGTTCTTCAGACAGACGATGTAGAGTGGGGCAGTGGCAAACCATTCGCGGTCGTAGCATCGGCGCAGACGGGCTTTGGCGTCATCGCTCTCCACGATGACAAAGTGCCACGGCTGGCGGTTGCAGGCAGAGGGAGCCATGCGCACACACTCCATGATGTAGTCGAGGTCGGCTTGGGCGACAGCCTCGTCAGTGAAGCGTCTTGCGGAGAAGCGCTTCTCGGTAAGTTGAAGGAATTCCATAATCGTAGCAATCAAAAAAGCGACACGCCCCATTGCTGGAGAGTGTCGCTCTAAATCGTTGTGTTGTCTCTATGCGATTATTCGCCCAGGCTGATAGCCTCGTTGGGGCAAACACTTGCGCAAGTGCCGCACTCTGTACAAGCGTCGGGGTTGATAGAATACTTTTCGCCTTCAGAGATAGCGCCTACAGGACACTCATCGATACATGTACCGCAAGCGATACAATCGTCACTAATTACGTATGCCATAATCTTTAATTTTATATTGTTAATAATCTTGTTCTCAATACATCATAGCAGGTTCTCCATGCACCACAGCTCGTTTGCTCAGCGCCACAGCCAGTTCGCCATGCGCCACAGCTCCTTTCCGCTGCGCTACAGCCAGTTCTCAGCGCGCTATGGCAGTTTCCTCTGCACCATAGGCTGTTCTCTATGCACGATAGAATACCTACTAATGTTGGTTGCAAAGTTACAACTTAATTCTGACATACCTACAAATAGTGATAAAATTTTTATAGTTTTTCCCGTTTTTTTATTCTTACCCCTCCCTTCACGCCGTGCTCACCTCCACAATATTTATGACCATCTCTGCGAAAATTATGACCATCTCCACGCCGCTGGAGGGTACCTCCACAAGAATTATGATGGCCTTTGTGAGAATTATGATGACCTTCACAAAAATTATAATGGCCTCCACAAAAATTATGATGACCTTTGTGAAGATTATAATGACCTCCACAAATGATATAACCACCTCCGCGTTCTTGCTGTCCATCTCCGCCACACCCCAAGTCCTTTTCACCCCGAAGGAGCATCTTCCGAAACCTGTGCAGGTCAATGGCGTGACGCCCGAAGTTCTAATCTTTTCCGCCGAAACCTTGGTGGTTTGACGATTATGCCGTAATTTTGTGGGCGCACAGCCCGAACCGATAGCTCGGAAGGCTGGTTGCTATACCTTATTATATATATAGAAGAATTATGGACCAAAAGAATAACGAGCAGACCATGCAGCTGCAACTGGACATTAAGCCCGAGGTGGCTCGAGGCATCTATGCCAACCTGGTGTTGATTAACCACTCACACAGTGACTTCGTGATAGACTTCGCGCAGGCATTGCCGGGCATGCCCAAGCCCGAGGTGGCAAGCAGGATGATTATGGCGCCCGAGCACGCCAAGCGCCTGCTCATGGCGTTGCAAGAGAATGTGCTAAAGTACGAGCAGGCTTTCGGGCGGATTGACCTCGGCACCGCTGAGGACCAGCGCATGATACCTCCCATTGCCCCCACCAGCGGCGAGGCCTAAGGCATAACCCCCGGAGCCACCCCCATCCCCCTTCCCAACACCCCCACCAGCAGCGAGACAAATGACATAACCGCCGGAGCCATCCCCTTCCCCCTTCCCATCCCCTCCGCCGCCAGCAAGATCAATGGGCATACCCGCCTGAGCCATCCCCATCCCCCTTTCCATCACCTCCGCCGCCAGCGAGGCAATGGGCACATCCACCGGAGCCATCCCCATCCCCTTTCCCAACACCTCCACCACCAGTGAGGCAATGGGCACACCCGCCGGAGCCACCCCCATCCCCTTTTCCATCACCTTCGCCGCCAGCGCAACACAGTGTAGGGCAGATAGAGGGTTGGGTGTCAGGTTTGAAAGGGCAAAAACCGATAATCAAAGGCCAGAACTGGGGCGGATAGAGGGTTGCGGCGATGTGTGCGCACACAGTCAGCGCAAGGGAGGTCATTTCCCTGCGCGGGCAGCTTGTTTTTGTAACAAAAATGACCATCAAGGGCGTGCTCGAGATGATTTCGGCGGTGAAAAATATATAAAAAACACAACTAACTGTTAAATTTTACTATCTGGAAGCGCTTTATAATATGTATAATTAGGTGGTTTGATAGAAAATATGTAACTTTGCAGCCCGAAACGGCATCATAAATACCGTCGCAATCGATTGATAATAACAAAAATAAATATATAAATTAAAAAAGTAAAACTATGCCTACAATTCAACAATTGGTAAGAAAAGGCAGAAACGTGTTGGTAGATAAGAGCAAGTCTCCCGCGTTGGACAATTGTCCCCAGCGTCGTGGTGTATGCGTTCGTGTCTATACTACAACACCTAAGAAGCCTAATTCGGCAATGAGAAAAGTTGCCCGTGTGCGTTTGACAAACCAGAAGGAAGTGAACTCTTACATCCCAGGAGAGGGCCACAACCTGCAGGAGCACTCTATCGTACTGGTACGTGGTGGTCGTGTTAAGGACCTCCCCGGTGTACGTTATCACATCGTTCGTGGTACTTTGGATACCGCAGGTGTCGCAAACCGTACACAGCGCCGTTCTAAGTATGGTGCAAAGCGTCCTAAGGCTAAGAAGTAATAGCCCGAAGATGTATATGCCGAAAGTTCACAGGCGGAGAAGCCTGAGGACTTGCGGCGTGTAAAACAAAAGAAACATTATAATCGTTTTGCTGGAGAATAAGTCAAGGTTGAGTAAATGCCAGAGAGCTGGCGTTGAAGAACAAATGAGCAGCCTCCGCAGAATATTAATTTAACAAAAGCAATGAGAAAAGCAAAACCAAAGAAGCGCGTGATTCTTCCGGATCCCGTGTTCAACGACCAGAAGGTCTCTAAGTTCGTGAACCACTTGATGTATGATGGCAAGAAGAATGCTTCATACGAAATTTTCTACAAGTCTCTTGATGTCGTAAAGGAGAAGATGGCTAATGAAGAGAAGTCTCCCCTGGAGATTTGGAAGCAGGCCCTCGACAATATCACTCCCCAGGTAGAAGTAAAGAGCCGTCGTATCGGTGGTGCCACTTTCCAGGTTCCTACCGAAATCCGTCCCGACCGCAAGGAGAGCATCTCTATGAAGAACCTTATCGCTTTCGCTCGCAAGCGTGGTGGTAAGACCATGGCAGACAAGCTCGCTGCAGAGATTATGGACGCATTCAACAATCAGGGTGGCGCTTACAAGCGTAAGGAAGACATGCACCGTATGGCTGAGGCTAACCGCGCATTCGCTCACTTCAGATTCTAATCATTACATATATATAAGGAATAAAAGAAAATGGCAAACCGCGATTTACATTTGACTCGTAATATCGGTATTATGGCACACATCGATGCCGGTAAGACGACTACATCTGAGCGTATCCTGTTCTACACCGGTAAGACCCACAAGATTGGTGAGGTGCACGACGGTGCTGCAACAATGGACTGGATGGCACAGGAGCAGGAGCGTGGTATCACTATCACCTCTGCTGCCACCACTTGTAACTGGACTTGGAACAACAAGCAGTACAAGATAAACCTTATCGATACTCCCGGACACGTTGACTTCACCGCAGAGGTAGAGCGCTCACTCCGCGTTCTCGATGGTGCTATCGCTACTTATTCAGCAGCCGATGGCGTTCAGCCACAGTCTGAGACTGTATGGCGTCAGGCCGACAAGTACAATGTACCCCGTATCGGTTATGTGAACAAGATGGACCGTTCGGGTGCTGACTTCTTCGAGACCGTACAGCAGATGAAGGACATCCTGGGTGCCAACCCCTGTCCTATCCAGATTCCAATCGGTGCAGAGGAAAACTTCAAGGGTCTCGTTGACCTTATCAAGATGAAGGCTATCCTGTGGCACGATGAGACTATGGGCGCTGAATACGATATTGAGGATATCCCCGCTGACCTCGTTGACGAGGCCAATGAGTGGAGAGAGAAGATGGTAGAGAATGCTGCCAACTTCGACGACGACCTGATGGAGAAGTATCTCGAAGGTGCTGAGATTTCTGAAGAGCAGCTTATCGCCGCTATCCGTAAGGGTACCATCGCTATGGAGATTACTCCTATGTTGCTCGGTTCTTCTTACAAGAACAAGGGTGTACAGCCTCTGCTTGACTATACTTGTGCATTCCTTCCCTCACCTCTGGATACAGAGGCTATCGTGGGTGCCAACCCCGATACTGAGGAAGAGGAGGATCGCAAGCCTTCTGAGGACGAGCCTACATCGGCTTTGGCATTCAAGATTGCCACTGACCCATTCATGGGCCGTCTGGTATTCTTCCGTGTCTACTCTGGTAAGGTTGTTGCCGGTTCTTACGTGTACAACCCCCGCTCAGGCAAGAAGGAGCGTATCAGCCGTCTGTTCCAGATGAACTCTAACAAGGAAATCCCAATGGAGTCAATCGACGCCGGTGATATCGGTGCAGGTGTAGGCTTCAAGGATATCCGTACTGGTGATACTCTCTGCGATGAGTCTAAGCCCATCGTTCTTGAGTCTATGACCTTCCCCGATACCGTGATCTCTATCGCTGTAGAGCCCAAGAGCCAGGCCGATGTTGCCAAGCTGGACAACGGTCTTGCCAAGCTGGCTGAGGAAGACCCCACATTCACCGTTCGTACCGACGAGCAGAGTGGTCAGACCATTATCTCTGGTATGGGTGAGCTTCACCTCGACATCATCATCGACCGTCTGAAGCGTGAGTTCAAGGTAGAATGTAACCAGGGTAAGCCCCAGGTTAACTACAAGGAGGCCATTATCGGCACAGCCCAGAGCCGTGAGACTTACAAGAAGCAGAGTGGTGGTCGTGGTAAGTTCGCTTGTATCGATGTTACAATCGGTCCTAAGGACGAAGACTACAAGGATGGCGACCTGCAGTTCATCAACGAGGTTAAGGGTGGTAACATTCCTAAGGAGTTCATCCCCTCTGTAGAGAAGGGATTCAAGGACTGCCTCGCCAACGGTGTTCTCGGTGGCTTCCCCATGACAGGTATGAAGGTTACTCTTACCGATGGTAGCTTCCACCCCGTTGACTCAGACCAGTTGTCATTCGAGCTCGTAGCTCACCAGGCATTCAAGGTTCTCTGTCCTAAGGCTAAGCCCGTACTGATGGAGCCCATCATGAGAGTCGAGGTAGTTACTCCCGAAGAGAACATGGGTGATGTAATCGGCGACTTGAACAAGCGTCGTGGTATGGTTCAGGGTATGGAGGAAGGCCGTAGCGGTGCCCGCGTGGTTAAGGCTATGGTTCCTCTGGCAGAAATGTTCGGTTATGTAACTGCTCTGCGCACCATCACCTCTGGTCGTGCTACAAGCTCTATGGAGTATGATCACCACGCTCCTGTATCAACAGCCATTGCCAAGGCAGTGTTGGATGAGCAGAACGGTCACTCAGAGCTCCTTTAATAGCAAAATCAATACTGGAAGAGAGACGCTGCTTAGCGAATGACTCTTAAGCAGCGTATCTCTCCTCCTATTACAATTACTAATATTAATAAAGTAAAAGACAATGAGTCAGAAAATCAGAATTAAGCTGAAGTCTTACGACCACCAGTTGGTTGACAAGTCAGCAGAGAAAATCGTGAAGGCTGTTAAGGCCACCGGCGCCATCGTCAGCGGTCCTATTCCATTGCCAACACACAAGCGTATTTACACTGTTAACCGCAGTACATTCGTTAACAAGAAAGCCCGTGAGCAGTTCCAGCTCTCTGACTTCAAGCGCTTGATTGATATCTATAGTTCAACTGCCAAGACAGTTGATGCGCTGATGAAACTTGAATTGCCCAGTGGTGTAGAAGTTGAGATTAAGGTCTAATTTGTAGTTTAATTATTTATTCATTAAAGAAATGCCAGGATTATTAGGAAAAAAAATCGGAATGACATCCGTTTTCAGTGCCGACGGTAAGAATATTCCGTGCACTGTTATCGAAGCTGGTCCTTGTGTTGTAACCCAGGTTAAAACCGTAGAGAAGGATGGTTACAAGGCTGTACAGTTGGGTTTCGCTGAGGCTAAGGAGAAGAATACTTCTATGCCTTTGCAGGGACACTTCAAGAAGGCCGGCACAACACCAAAAAAGCACTTGGCCGAGTTCAAATTTGATGAGGAGTACAATCTCGGTGACACTATCACTGTAGAGTTGTTCAATGACGCCGAATTTGTAGACGTAATCGGTACCTCTAAGGGTAAAGGCTTCCAGGGTGTTGTTAAGCGCCATGGTTTCGGTGGTGTAGGCCAGTCTACTCACGGTCAGGATGACCGCGCTCGTAAGCCCGGTTCTATCGGTGCTTGTTCTTACCCCGCAAAGGTATTCAAGGGCATGCGCATGGGTGGCCAGATGGGTGGCGACCGCGTAACAACTCAGAACCTTAAGGTGTTAAAGGTAATTCCAGAACAGAACCTTCTTATCGTTAAGGGCTCTTTCGCTGGATGCAATGGTTCAACCGTTTTAATTGAGAAGTAAATGGAAGTTAGCGTATTAAATATCAACGGTCAGGAGACCGGAAGAAAGGTAGTTCTCAATGATGCTATCTTTGGAATTGAGCCTAACGATCACGTTCTTTATCTTGATGTAAAGCAGTATCTTGCTAATCAGCGTCAGGGTACAGCCAAGTCAAAGGAAAGAAGCGAAATGAGCGGTTCTACTCGTAAACTTGGACGTCAGAAAGGTGGCGGTGGTGCTCGCCGTGGAGATATCAACTCACCTGTACTCGTAGGTGGTGGTCGTGTATTCGGTCCCAAGCCTCGCGATTACGGCTTCAAGCTGAACAAGAAAGTTAAGGTTCTCGCTCGCAAATCAGCCCTGTCTTATAAGGCACAGGAGAATGCTGTTGTTGTGGTTGAAGACTTCACTTTTGAGGCTCCCAAGACTAAAGATTTTGTAAATATTACTAAAAATCTTAAAGTTGAAGGCAAAAAGACCCTCGTTGTTTTGCCAGAAAGCAATAAAAACGTATATTTGTCGGCTCGTAATTTGAAGGGCTCTGAAGTTATCCTCGCTTCTGCAGTAAATACTTACAAAGTTTTGAACGCAGACGTGCTGGTAGTAACTGAGAATTCTCTCAAGGTTATCGACGAAATCTTAATGAAATAAGGAGAATTAGAATATGGCATTTATTATCAAACCATTGGTTACTGAGAAGATGAACAACATTACAGAGAAGATGTCGAATCGTTTCGGCTTCGTAGTTCGTCCTGAGGCTAATAAACTCCAAATTAAGGCTGAAGTCGAGAGTCTGTACAATGTTACTGTTGTAGATGTAAACACAGCAGTTTATGCTGGCAAGCGTTCTGCCCGTTACACCAAGGCTGGCTTGGTTAAGGGACAGAAGAACTCGTTCAAGAAAGCTATCGTTACTTTGAAAGACGGCGATACAATTGATTTTTATAGCAATATCTAAATAGAAAATGGCAGTACGTAAATTTAATCCCGTTACACCGGGACAAAGACACAAAGTTATTGGCACGTTCGAAGAGATTACTGCATCCGTGCCAGAGAAGTCTCTCGTTTACGGTAAGCGTTCTACCGGTGGTCGTAACAACACCGGTAAAATGACTGTCCGCTATATGGGCGGTGGTCACAAGAAGAAGTATCGTCTTATCGACTTCAAACGTGAGAAAGATGGTGTTCCAGCAGTTGTAAAGTCTATCGAGTATGATCCTAACAGATCTGCACGTATAGCATTGCTGTATTACGCTGATGGTGAAAAGCGTTACATTGTTGCTCCTAACGGACTCAAGGTAGGCGCTACCGTAATGTCAGGCGCAGACGCTGCTCCTGAAATCGGTAATGCTCTTCCTTTGGCTAACATTCCTGTAGGTACAGTAGTTCACAACCTAGAGCTGCGTCCTGGTCAGGGTGCTCTGCTCGTTCGTTCGGCTGGTAATTTTGCTCAGTTGACTTCTCGTGAGGGCAGTTATTGTGTTATTAAGCTCCCTTCAGGCGAGACTCGTAAGATTCTCTCTGCTTGTAAGGCTACAGTAGGAAGTGTTGGAAACTCTGACCACGCTCTCGAGCAGTCTGGTAAGGCTGGTCGCTCACGCTGGTTGGGTCGCCGTCCTCACAACCGTGGTGTTGTTATGAACCCCCATGATCACCCAATGGGTGGTGGTGAAGGCCGTCAGTCTGGTGGTCATCCACGTTCACGTAAGGGTCTCTACGCTAAGGGTCTGAAGACACGTGCACCTAAGAAGCATTCTAACAAGTATATTATCGAAAGAGCTAATAAAAAATAAAGAGTAAATTATGAGTCGTTCTCTTAAAAAAGGTCCATATATCAACGTATCGCTCGAGAAGAAGATTCTTGCTATGAACGAAAGCGGTAAGAAGACCGTCGTAAAGACTTGGGCCAGAGCATCAATGATATCACCCGATTTCGTAGGGCATACTGTTGCTGTTCACAACGGAAATAAATTTATCCCTGTTTACATTACCGAGAACATGGTAGGCCATAAGCTTGGAGAATTCTCTCTCACACGTCGCTTTGGTGGTCACTCTGGTAATAGAAAGTAAATTAGGCAAACCATTTTAAAGTAAATAACATAACTAATGGGAGCAAGAAAACATGAAGCAGCTGAAAAGCTTAAGGCTGCTCGCAAAAATTTGTATTTCGCTAAGCTGAATGGCGTGCCCTCATCACCACGTAAGATGCGCTATGTCGTAGATATGGTTCGTGGCATGGAGGTAAACCGCGCACTCGGCGTATTACGATTCTCTAAAAAGCAGGCTGCCGCAGATGTTGAGAAACTGCTGCGCTCAGCTATCGCTAACTGGGAGAATAAGAACGAACGCAAGGCTGAAGACGGAGAGCTTTATATCAGTAAGGTCTTCGTAGACGAAGGCGTTACAATGAAGCGTATGAGACCTGCACCTCAGGGCCGTGGTTACAGAATCCGTAAGCGTTCTAATCATGTAACTTTGTTTGTTGATGCCAAAACTAACGACGAAAAATAATAAATAGAATGGGACAGAAAGTAAATCCGATAAGCAACCGACTGGGTATTATCCGTGGTTGGGAATCAAATTGGTTTGGTGGCAAGAATTTCGGAGACAACCTGGTCGAAGACCGCAAAATCCGTAAATATCTCAATGAGCGTCTGGCTAAGGCTAACGTATCTAAGATTGTCATTGAGCGTACACTGAAGCTCGTCACCATCACTATTTGCACAGCCCGTCCGGGTCTCGTCATTGGTAAAGGTGGTCAAGATGTTGACAAACTGAAGGAAGAGTTGAAGAAACTCTATAAGAAGGATATTCAGATTAACATATTTGAAGTTAAGAAGCCCGATCTGGATGCTACAATTGTAGGCAATAACATCGCTCGCCAGGTAGAAGGTAAGGTTGCATACCGCCGTGCTATCAAGATGGCTATTCAGAATACAATGCGTGCTGGTGCCGAGGGTGTCAAGATTCAAATCTGTGGCCGTCTGAATGGTGCTGAAATGGCACGTAAGGAAATGTACAAAGAGGGACGTACTCCTCTGCACACATTCCGTGCCGATATCGATTACTGCCAGGCAGAAGCACTTACCAAGGTAGGTCTTCTCGGTATCAAAGTGTGGATTTGCCGTGGTGAGGTTTACGGAAAGCGTGACCTTACTCCTAACTTCACTCAGGAGAAGCAGAATGCCGGTCGCTCAAACAACGGCGGACGTGGTCGCGGTAATCGTAGAAGAAACAATAACCGTTAAAAGAAGAAGTTATCATGTTACAGCCTAAAAGAGTAAAATATAGAAGACCACAAGATGGACGTGGCAACAAAGGCAACGCTCACCGTGGTACACAGCTGGCTTTCGGCTCATTTGGTATCAAGACACTTGAGGCTAAATGGATTGACAGCCGACAGATAGAAGCAGCTCGTGTGGCAGTAAACCGTCACATGAACCGTCAGGGTCAAGTTTGGATCCGCATTTTCCCCGACAAACCTATTACACGTAAGCCTGCTGACGTACGTATGGGTAAGGGTAAAGGTGATCCCGCAGGATGGGTTGCACCTGTAACACCTGGCCGTGTCCTCTTTGAAGTAGAGGGAGTATCTTTCGACATCGCTAAAGAGGCTCTGCGCCTCGCAGCTCAGAAGCTCCCCGTTAAGACAAAATTTATTGTAAGACGTGATTACGACAAAAACGCTTAAGCTATGAAGATTAATGAAGTAAAAGAACTCGCCGACAAGGATCTGCGCGAGAAATTGGAGAATGCAGAGGCTGCACTTCACCAGATGAAGCTCAACCACAGTGTTACTCCTCTTGAAAATCCATCACAGATTAAGGCTGCACGTCGTGATATCGCACGCATGAAGACAGTGCTTCGTCAGAGAGAACTTAATAAATAACAATGGTCCAGATGGAAACAAGAAATTTAAGAAAAGTAAGACAGGGTGTCGTTATCAGCAACAAAATGGATAAAACCATTGTTATTGCAGCTAAGTTTAAGGAGATGCACCCTATTTATGGTAAATTCGTTCAGAAGACGAAGAAGTACCATGCACATGACGAGAAGAATGAGGCTAATGTAGGTGATACAGTACAGATCATGGAGACTCGTCCTCTGTCTAAGACAAAGAGATGGAGATTAGTACAAATCGTTGAAAAAGCTAAGTAATTATGATACAGGCAGAATCAAGACTTACAGTATGTGATAACAGTGGTGCACGCGAGGCTCTGTGTATTCGTGTCCTCGGTGGTACACGCCGCCGTTATGCCAGTGTTGGTGACGTGATTGTCGTTGCTGTCAAGAACGTTGTACCTTCAAGTGATTTGAAAAAGGGAGCGGTATCTAAGGCTTTGATCGTTCGCACAAAAAAGGAAATTCGTCGTGCCGACGGTTCATATATACGCTTTGATGACAACGCTTGTGTGTTGCTCAACAATGCTGGTGAGCTCCGTGGAAGCCGTATCTTCGGTCCTGTTGCTCGTGAGCTCCGTGCCGTAAATATGAAGGTTGTTTCTTTGGCACCTGAGGTTCTTTAATTTTTAAAATTAGTAATCAATGACTAAGTTACATATTAGAAAAGACGATATGGTTGTTGTTCTTGCCGGACGTGACAAGGGCAAAACCGGTAAGGTGCTCAAGGTAATGGTTAGCGATAACCGTGCCATCGTTGAGGGCGTCAATATTGTATCTAAGAGTACAAAGCCTTCTGCAAAGAACCCACAAGGCGGTATTGTAAAACAAGAAGCACCTATTCACATCTCAAATTTGAGTTTGATAGATCCAAAGAGTGGTAAGGCTACTCGTGTTGCCATCAAGCACGAAGGCAAAAACGTAATCCGTATCGCTAAAAAATCAGGGGAGGTAATTAAGTAATGGATACAGCACAGTTAAAGAAAGTCTATAATGAGACTATAGCACCTGCTCTCCAGAAGCAGTTCAACTATTCTTCAGCAATGCAAATTCCTGTCCTGAAGAAAATCGTTATTAACCAGGGTCTCGGTGACGCTACACAGGATAAGAAAATCATCGATGTAGCCATTAATGAGATTTCAGCCATTACCGGTCAGAAGGCTGTTGCTACATATTCTAAGAAGGATATCGCAAACTTCAAGCTGCGTAAGAAGATGCCTATCGGTGTCATGGTAACATTGCGTCGTGAGCGCATGTATGAGTTCCTCGAGAAACTTATCCGTGTGGCTCTTCCCCGTATCCGTGACTTCAAGGGTATCGAAAGCAAGTTTGACGGTCGTGGTAACTATACTCTCGGCGTTTCAGAGCAGATTATCTTCCCTGAAATCAATATTGATCAGGTAGATCGCATCCAGGGTATGAACATTACTTTCGTAACTTCTGCAAGCACAGATGAAGAAGGTTATGCTCTGCTCAAGGCTTTCGGTCTCCCATTCAAGAATGCTAAAAACGATTAATAGATATGGCAAAAGAATCAATGAAGGCCCGCGAGGTTAAGCGCGCAAAATTGGTAGCTCGCTATGCTGAAAAGCGTGCAGCTCTAAAGAAAATTATTGCGACCACTGACGATATCGCAGAGGCTTATGAGGCTGCTCGTAAACTTCAGTCTATTCCCAAGAACGCTAATCCAATTCGCCTGCACAACCGTTGCAAGATCACTGGTCGTCCAAAGGGTTATATCCGCCAGTTCGGTATCTCTCGTATCCAGTTCCGCGAAATGGCTTCTCAGGGTCTCATACCTGGAGTAAAGAAAGCAAGCTGGTAAGATATTTCAGAGAATGCGGAAGAAATTGTTTCTTCCGTGTTCTTCCGAAAAATCACAACGAATTTTTTTTAATATTGTCGGGGTAGTCCCGATTAATTAAACATTTATTTATATGACAGATCCAATAGCAGATTATCTGACAAGACTCAGAAACGCAATCATGGCTCATCACAGAGTTGTTGAGGTTCCTGCGTCAAACATGAAGAAGTCTATTACCAAGATTCTCTTCGAGAAGGGTTACATTCTGAACTACAAGTTCGTAGAAGATGGTCCCCAGGGTACTATTAAAGTTGCCTTGAAGTATGACAACAACACTAAGCAGAACGCCATTAAGTGTCTGAAGCGTGTGTCTACTCCTGGTCTCCGTAAGTATACCGGTTACAAGGACATGCCGAGAGTAATTAACGGATTAGGTATAGCCATTATATCTACATCTCAAGGTGTTATGACTGATAAGGAAGCAGCTGCCCTCAAGATAGGCGGTGAGGTTCTTTGTTATGTTTATTAATTAATTGGAGGATTTGATTATGTCAAGAATAGGTAAATTGCCAATTAATATTCCCGCAGGAGTTACAGTTAACTTCGACGAGAAGACCAACATCGTTAATGTTAAGGGTCCTAAGGGTGAGCTCTCTCAGTGGATTGACCCCTCAATCAAACTGACTTTGACCGATGGTAGCATCGTGTTCGAAATCGATGAGAACAGCCCCGTAAACTACAAGCAGAAGCAGGCTTTCCACGGACTTTACCGTTCACTGGTAAACAACATGGTAGTAGGTGTCAGCGCTGGTTATAGCAAGACATTGGAGCTCGTAGGTGTAGGTTATCGTGTTTCAAATCAGGGTAATCTTATCGAGTTCTCTTTGGGTTATACTCACCCTATCTTTATCCAACTTCCTAAGGAGGTTAAGGTTGAGACAAAGTCTGAGAGAAACCAGAATCCTATCATCATACTGGAGAGCTGTGACAAGCAGCTTCTTGGTCTCATCTGTGCAAAAATTCGTTCTTTCCGCAAGCCTGAACCATATAAAGGTAAGGGTATCTTGTTCAAAGGTGAGGTTATCCGCAGAAAGTCTGGTAAGACAGCTGCCGCTAAGTAATCTTTTAATTATTTACGATTATGACAACAAAGAAAGTAGAAAGACGAATCAAGATAAAATTCCGTATTCGCAAGAGTGTGAATGGTACCGCAGAGCGTCCTCGTCTCAGCGTATTCCGTTCTAACAAGCAAATTTATGCACAGGTTATCAACGACCTTACTGGTACAACTTTGGCTTCAGCTTCTTCTCTCGGTCTCGAAAAGATGGCCAAGATTGAGCAGGCCAAGAAGGTTGGTGCTCTCGTAGCCGAGAATGCCAAGAAAGCCGGTGTTGAGAGTGTTGTTTTCGACCGTAATGGTTATCTCTATCACGGACGTGTACAGGCTTTGGCTGATGCAGCACGCGAAGGTGGTCTTAAATTTTAAACGATTATGGCAATGAATAAAGTAAGAATAAATAGTGACGTTGAATTGAAAGACCGCTTGGTTGCTATCAATCGAGTAACCAAGGTTACCAAAGGTGGTCGCACCTTTACATTCGCTGCTATCGTCGTTGTAGGTGATGGCAATGGTGTTATCGGTTGGGGCCTTGGTAAGGCTGGCGAGGTTACCGCTGCAATTTCCAAGGGTACCGAGGCTGCCAAGAAGAACCTTGTTAAGGTTCCTGTACTGAAGGGTACCATTCCTCACGAGGTTGAAGTGGCTTTCAGTGGTGCCAAAGTTCTTCTCAAGCCCGCTGCTGCCGGTACTGGTCTTAAGGCTGGTGGTGCTATGCGTGCTGTACTGGAGAGCGTAGGTGTCAAGGATGTGATTGCAAAGTCTAAGGGCTCTTCCAATGCTCACAACTTGGTTAAGGCTACAATCTTGGCTCTTAGTGAGCTGCGTGATGCTTACACCGTAGCTGGCGAGCGTGGCATTAGTATGAACAAAGTATTTAACGGTTAATAGTAGAACTGACATGGCAACAATTAAAGTAAAGCAGATCAAGAGCAAAATCGGTGCTCCCCTGGACCAGAAGCAGACTCTTCAGGCACTGGGTCTCCGTAAAATTTCTCAAGTTGTTGAAATCGAAGATACTCCTAGCAACCGTGGTATGGTTCGTAAGGTGCATCATCTGGTTAACGTAATAGACTAATTAATTTTTTAACTACAGAAGATTATGAAATTAAGTAATTTGAAACCAGCTGAGGGTTCTACACATTCTCGTCGCCGTATCGGTCGTGGTCCAGGTTCTGGCTTGGGTGGTACTTCTACTCGTGGTCACAAGGGTGCTAAGGCACGTTCTGGATACAAGCGTAAGATTGGCTTCGAAGGTGGTCAGATGCCTTTGCAGCGTCGCGTACCTAAGGCTGGATTTAAGAATATCAACCATAAAGAGTATTTCGCAGTCAATCTATCTACACTGCAGAAGCTGGCTGAAGCTAAGGGCTATGCCAAGATTGGTATAGCAGAGCTTGTAGAGGCTGGTCTTACCAATGGTAAGGAGCTTGTAAAGGTTTTGGCTAACGGAACTCTTACAGCTAAGGTAGATGTAGAAGCTAATGCTTTCTCTAAGGCTGCTGAAGAAGCTATCAAGGCAGCTGGTGGTAACACAACTATTATCTAAACAAAGTAGATGAAAAAGTTTATAGAGACACTAAAGAACTGTTGGAGAATTGAGGATTTGCGCAAGCGACTCCTCATAACTCTCCTGTTTACGGCTATATACCGTTTTGGCTCGTTTGTTGTCCTTCCCGGCATCAATCCAGCCCAGTTACAAAACTTACAGTCGCAAACATCAGGTGGCTTGATGTCGCTGCTTGACATGTTCTCTGGTGGTGCATTCTCCAATGCGTCGATTTTTGCGCTTGGTATTATGCCGTACATCTCTGCTTCTATTGTCATGCAGCTTTTGGCTGTCGCTGTACCTTACTTCCAGAAAATGCAGCGTGAGGGCGAGAGCGGACGCAAGAAGATTAGCTGGTACACTCGTGTGCTGACAGTCTTCATCCTGTTCCTGCAGGGTCCTTCTTACCTTATCAACCTGAAGATGCAGGCCGGACAGGCCCTCTCTTCAGGTATTTCCTGGACGGTATTCATGTTCCCCGCAGCTGTCATCCTGGCAGCAGGAAGTATGTTCATACTTTGGCTCGGAGAGCGCATTACCGACAAGGGTGTAGGCAATGGCGTTTCGCTGATAATTGCCATAGGTATTATTGCCCGTCTGCCCCAGGCCTTCATTCAGGAAGTTACCTCACGCTTCACCGCTATTTCCGGTGGTGGTCTCGTAATGTTTATTGCTGAGATTCTCATACTCTTTGCCGTGGTTTGTGCTGCTTTGATGCTCGTACAGGCTGTGCGCAAGGTGCCGGTACAGTATGCTAAGCGCGTTGTCGGCAACAAGCAATATGGTGGTGCACGTCAGTACATCCCCTTGAAGCTGTTCGCTGCCAATGTGATGCCTATCATCTTTGCTCAGGCTTTGATGTTTATTCCTCTTGCATTTGTTTCATATGGAACAAGCAACGGAAGCTGGCTCGTACAGAATCTGATGGACAATAGATCTTTGCTTTATAATGCAATCTATGTAGCTCTGGTTATAGCGTTTACATATTTCTATACTGCCATTACCCTGAATTCCAATCAGATGGCAGAGGATATGAAGCGTAACAACGGTTTCATCCCCGGCGTTAAGCCTGGTAAGGACACCGCTGAGTATATCGATACAGTAATGTCTCGTATTACATTGCCAGGCTCATTGGCCATTGCATTTATCGCAATTATGCCAGCTTTGGCAAGCCTTCTCGACGTTCAGCAGGCTTTCTCTCAATTCTTCGGAGGTACTTCTCTGTTGATTTTGGTGGGTGTAGTCATCGACTCGCTTCAGCAAATTGAGAGCCATATGCTCATGCGTCATTATGATGGCTTGTTGAATTCTGGCCGTACTCGTGGCGGAAATGTTGCAGCATATTAAGGCTGTATCATAATGAAGATATTTCTGAAAACAGAGGATGAAATTTCACTCATGCGAGAGGCTAATCGATTAGTCGGTCAGACTCTCGCTGAGTTAGCTAAACATATTAAGCCGGGCGTCAGCACACTCCAGTTGGACAAGATAGCCGAAGAGTTTATCCGCGACCACGGGGCTGTGCCTACTTTCAAGAATTTCCCCAATCCGTTTGGAGAGCCTTTTCCGGCAAGTATATGTACCTCTGTCAACGATGTGGTAGTTCATGGTATACCTGATGCCAAGACCATTCTTAAGGATGGAGATATTATTTCAATCGACTGTGGAACACTCCTCAACGGTTTCAACGGTGACAGTTGCTATACGTTCAGTGTAGGCGAAGTGTCCGCCGAAGTCAAACAGTTGCTTGAAGTTACCAAGGCCTCGCTATATAGGGCCATTGATGTGGCTCTGCCAGGTCATCATGTCGGTGATATCGGCTATACAGTTCAAGACTATTGCGAATCCCACGGGTATGGAGTAGTTCGTGAACTCACAGGGCATGGCATCGGAAAAGAAATGCACGAGGACCCCAAGGTGCCCAATTATGGTTCTCGTGGCAATGGCACAATGTTAAAAGCTGGTATGTGCATTGCCATCGAACCAATGATTACCATGGGTGACCGCAATATCTGGCTATTACCCGACAAGTGGAGCATTGTGACACGCGACGGCAAGCCAGCAGCGCATTTCGAACACACCATAGCTATCCGTAAAGGCAAGGCAGAAATTTTATCTGATTTTGAAGAAATAGAAAAGGTATTACACAATTAATATATGGCTAAACAGTCTGCAATAGAACAAGACGGAGTCATTGTGGAGAGCCTCTCCAATGCAATGTTCCGCGTAGAGCTGGAGAATGGCGTGCAAATCATTGCCCACATCTCTGGTAAAATGAGAATGCACTATATAAAGATACTCCCTGGCGACAAGGTCAAAGTAGAGATGAGTCCCTACGACCTCACTAAGGGCAGAATCGTTTTCAGATACAAGTAAACATTAAAGATATGAAGACAAGAGCATCATTAAAGAAGCGCACACCCGACTGCAAGATTGTACGTCGTAAAGGTCGTTTGTTCGTTATCAACAAGAAGAACCCTAAGTTCAAAATGCGTCAGGGTTAATGTTAAAATTGTGTAAATGTTTGATTAGGAGGATTTTTCTTACTAATTTTGCATGCTTTTAACAAACAACAGAAGTATTTTTTAATCAATTTTCTAAAATGGCAATAAGAATTGTTGGAGTAGATTTGCCCCAAAACAAGCGTGGCGAAATCGCATTGACCTATATCTATGGTATCGGTCGAAGTAGTTCAGCAAAGATATTGGACAAGGCAGGTGTTAGCCGTGACTTGAAGGTTAACGAGTGGTCTGATGACCAGGCAGCCAAGATCCGTGAAATTATCGGCGCTGAATTCAAAGTAGAAGGTGATCTCCGTTCAGAGATCCAGATGAACATCAAGCGCCTTATGGATATAGGTTGCTATCGTGGTATCAGACATCGTAATGGTCTTCCTGTTCGCGGTCAGAGCACAAAGAATAATGCTCGTACTCGTAAGGGAAAGAAGAAGACTGTTGCTAATAAGAAGAAGGCTACGAAGTAATTTTAGTTTAAGTGTTGATTGATTTCAATCGTAATTTTAAAGTAAGCTAAAAATGGCAAAGACAAAAGCAACATCAAAGAAAAGAAATGTAAAGGTTGACGCTTTAGGACAGCTTCATGTTCACAGCTCGTTCAACAATATTATCGTTTCCCTTGCTAATAGTGAAGGTCAGGTGATCTCTTGGTCATCTGCAGGTAAAATGGGATTCCGCGGATCTAAGAAGAATACTCCTTATGCAGCCCAGACTGCTGCCGAGGATTGCGCCAAGGTTGCCTTTGACCTCGGTCTCCGTAAGGTTAAGGCATACGTTAAGGGTCCAGGTAATGGTCGTGAGTCTGCTATCCGTGCCGTGCATGGTGCTGGTATCGAGGTAACCGAAATTATTGACGTTACTCCATTGCCACACAACGGTTGTCGTCCTCCCAAGCGCCGTCGCGTATAATTCAGAGTATTCTCATTATTACTCTATTCACATTTAATCAATAGCATTTATTAAATATTATGGCTAGATATATAGGTCCGAAATCTAAAATTGCACGTCGATTTGGTGAGCCCATCTTCGGCGCAGACAAAGTTTTGTCCAGAAGAAACTTCCCTCCTGGACAGCATGGCAACAGCCGTCGCAGAAAGATGTCTGAGTACGGTGTCATGTTGGCAGAGAAGCAGAAAGCTAAGTACACCTATGGTGTTCTTGAGCGTCAGTTCCGTAATATGTTTGAGAAGTCTGCAAAGGCTGAAGGCATTACCGGTGAGGTTCTTCTTCAGAATTTGGAGAGCCGTCTTGACAACGTCGTATTCCGCCTGGGTATCGCCCCCACTCGTGCAGCTGCACGCCAGTTGGTAGGCCACAAGCACATCGTTGTTGATGGCAAGGTAGTTAACATTCCTTCTTTTTCTGTTAAGCCTGGAATGGTAGTTGGCGTTCGCGAGAAGGCCAAGTCTCTCGAGGTCATCGAGAATGCACTGGCAGGTTTCAACCACAGCAAGTATCCATGGCTCGAGTGGGATGAGAACACCAAGAGCGGTAAGTTCCTCCACAAGCCAGAGCGTGCAGATATTCCTGAGAATATTAAGGAGCAGTTAATCGTTGAGTTGTACTCTAAATAATAAAAATCATTAAGTTAATGGCGATATTAGCATTTCAAAAACCTGATAAAGTCGTAATGTTAGAGGCCAATGAGCGATTCGGTAAATTCGAATTCCGCCCATTGGAGCCCGGCTTTGGTGTTACCATCGGTAACGCGCTTCGCCGCATACTTCTTTCTTCACTTGAGGGCTTTGCTATCAATACCATCCGTATTGCTGGCGTTGAGCATGAGTTTTCATCAGTTCCCGGTGTCAAGGAAGATGTAACTAACATTATCTTGAATCTCAAACAAGTTCGATTCAAGCAAGTAGTAGAAGAATTCGAGAACGAGAAAGTTAGTATCACTGTTGAGAACACTACTGAGTTCAAGGCCGGTGATATAAGTAAGTATCTGACTGGATTTGAAGTGTTAAACCCTGATTTGGTGATTTGTCATTTAGATAGCAAGGCATCAATGCAGATTGAGCTTACCATCAACAAAGGTCGTGGCTATGTCCCCGCCGATGAGAACCGTGAGTTCTGTACCGATGTCAACGTACTCCCAATCGATTCAATCTACACCCCCATCCGTAACGTAAAGTACGCAGTTGAGCCATATCGTGTCGAGCAGAAGACCGACTATGACAAACTCGTTCTCGAAGTTACCACCGATGGTTCCATCCACCCGAAGGATGCCTTGAAAGAGGCTGCCAAGATCCTCATCTATCACTTCATGCTGTTCTCTGACGAGAAGATTACTCTCGAGAATCCTGATCAGGAAGAGAACCAGGAGTTTGATGAAGAGGTACTCCATATGCGTCAGCTGTTGAAGACCAAGCTCGTAGACATGAACTTGTCTGTACGCGCGCTCAACTGTCTTAAGGCAGCTGAGGTCGAGACACTTGGCGACTTGGTACAGTACAACAAGACAGACCTCCTCAAGTTCCGCAACTTCGGTAAGAAATCGCTTTCAGAGCTTGATGATTTGCTCGAGAGTCTGAATCTGTCGTTTGGAACCGATACTTCTAAGTATAAATTAGACAAGGAATAATCCCTTGTAATTAAAGAACAAAACAAAAATGAGACATAACAAGAAATTCAATCATCTGGGCCGTACTGCAAGTCACCGTGGTAGCATGTTGTCCAACATGGCTTCCAGCCTGATTTTGCACAAAAGAATCACTACGACCCTCGCTAAGGCTAAGGCTCTCAAGAAATTCGTTGAGCCACTGATAACTCGTTCTAAGGTAGGTGATACCAACAACCGTCGTGTTGTTTTTCGTTATCTTCAGAACAAGGAAGCTGTCAAGGAACTTTTCAACGTAGTTGCTGAGAAGGTAGGCGACCGTCCCGGTGGCTACACTCGCGTCATCAAGTTAGGTACCCGTCAGGGTGACGCTGCTCCCATCGCTTTCATCGAGCTCGTTGACTTCGATGAGAATATGGCTAAGGCTCCTAAGGCTGAGAAGAAGACACGTCGTAGCCGTCGTTCTGCTGCCAAGAAGGTAGAAGAGGCTCCCGTAGAGGCTCAGGCAGAAGAGACAGCAACAGAAGCTGCAGCAGAATAATCTTTGAATAGATATCTCACAACAATAAGAATCCCTGGTCTTTTTAAGGCCAGGGATTTTTTTCAGTATGCTCGGCATGAGCATTGTCTAACGGGTGCAACTCCCGAGTAAGCCCTTATAGAAGGACCTTACCCTCATGCCCTTAAGCAAGAATATTCCCCAAATCGGTCATTTGAAAGTGACAAAATTTTTTCTTATGACCAATTTGGGGTTATGAAACTTACATGAAGCAGCAGCGGAATAGAATCCGTTCTCGTCCATGTAGGCAAGAACGTTTTCTATTCCTTCTCTTTGCGTACCTCTGAGGATGCGTATTATAACATCCCGACATTTGTTGACATCTTCTAAACTGTACATAATCCAATGTTTTATGGATATATCTCGATATGGCTACTACCTGAGTTGCCATTCTTGATGATACGAATCTGAGTCGTGATGCGTTCCGACATTGTATCAGTGTGGCTGATAACACCGACCTTCTTACCCTGCGATGTCTGTAGCATTGCAAGTGAGTCTATGACAGTGGCAAGTGTGTCGGGGTCGAGTGTGCCGAAACCCTCGTCGATGAAAAGGTTTTCGAAAGAAATGTTGCGAGAAGATAGTGCAGAGAGTCCCAAAGCTAACCCGAGAGATACGATGAAAGTCTCACCTCCAGAGAGGGACGTTGTGTCGCGGATATCATCGGCACGGTCATGGTCGATGACACGTATACCCAGAGAGTTCTTCACTTGCAGGAGTTCGTAGCGACTATTGAATTTCCGTATCTCCACATTGGCATGAGCTATAAGGAAATGAAGTGTGTAGCACTGGGCAACCTTACGGAGAGTCTTGCCATCGGAACCAATCGAGTCGGATATCTCTTTCCATTCTTTCATGAACGTTTCTACTTCCTGCTTCTTCTCAAACATGGTGCCCATCTGTTGTTTAGCTTCTTCATGACGTTGCATACAGGCTTTCGCCTCGACAAGTTCAGTATTTGAGCGACTCTCCAATTCCGTCTTGCGAGTAACCAGTTCTTCCTTTGTTGATAATGGCTTATTCTGCTGATGATCGGTGTGAGCTTTCTTCTCATTTTGGAGCGTTGTTTCGGCTGTGGTCAGTGCATCGGCCCACTTCTTCTGACAAGTGCGAATGTATTCCCAATTATCTTTGGCCTTGGCGAGTAAAGCGATGTCTTCAACGGAAAGTTTCTGCTGATGGCTTTCGTCGGCATTGTAAGATGTCAGCCATTCAGTTAGTGCATTAACAGACGTGTCACGTTTACTTATGTTATCAGCCTTTGTATTGTTTATGCTTTCAATCTTGCCGTTGAGTTCTTTCATATCGGCATTTATATTGCTAATGGCATTTGTCTTGTCTGTAACCACTTGGTCAGCTTTATTCTTTGCAGTTGTAAGTGATTGTTCAAGGGCATCAGGGTCGTTGTCGCCAATCTCTTTCTTGATAGCTTGTTTCTTGGCTTCAAGTTCCACGTTAGCTTTGCTCAGCGCGTTTGTTGCATCTGACAGATTCTTCTCTTTCTCAGACTGTTGTTCCTTGAGGTTCGTAGTCTTTCCCTTCTCTATGTGTAGAGCGGTGGAGCAGTTGGTCTGTTTCTTTTCTGCATCTTTAATCTGCTGCTCGCTTTCAGCCTTGAATTTTCTTACGTCATTTTCAGCCTTTTCTTTCTCTTTGCGCAGACGGTTCACTTCCATGTCAACCTTATTGTATTCCTTCAAGGCGTTGCCAGCATTGGTGGCGTTCTGCTCTATAGAGGGTTTCAGTTTTTCGAGATTATCAGACTCTAACGGCCAATCCGTATGTTGAGCATAAATGGCTGTCCACTCATCTTCTAAATTGCGTAGTGCCTCCTTAGTGTTTGCAATAGTCGTCTTGTTGGCCTTCAGTACGCCGGTGTTCTGACTTTTCTCGTTCGACAAACACAGTTTCCCATCATTCTGCTTTTTTAGTATATTTTCCTTCGATGAGATAAGTTCTTTCAATTCATTAGCAACAGGCTCAAATACCTCGCCCGACTCATACGGATGCTGTTTGGATCCGCATAGAGGACACGCTTCACCATCATGCAGAGTAGCCCGATGTTCACGCCAGTTCTCACAGGTCATCAACGTGTATGTATTCCGCAGAGTTTCAAGTTCTTTCGACAAGGGCTCAGTATTGAACTTTTTAAGGTCATCTTCGATTCCCTTATTGCGCTCTTCAAGTTCTTTGTTCTTCTTTTCAAGATTGCAGATGATCTCAGTATCGGTTTCAATTACTTTACGGATACGAATTGCCTCGTTCAGGTCCGTCTTCTTCTTCTCAGCAACGTCTTTTTCCTTCTGGAGAGTGTCGGAATCTTTCCCTTCAATCTTCTTTTGTTCGATTTCAAATGCTTTTTTCCACTTCTCTGCCGCTTCGTTGAGTTCGTCGGCCTTCTTCTGTAAATCTAACTTTAATTTCTCCAAAGCACCTTTAGCGTCTTGCAGCATGGCTTCACCTTTCCTAATGGCCGTGGCATTATCATTAACAGCTTGTTTTGCTTTGCTGAAAGCACCCTCGGCGTTAATTTTGGCTGTTTGTTTTTCTTCGACGGTCTTGTTTGCAGATTCTAACTCACCCTTTATGGTACGAGCCTTGTTGATGTGAGGTTTTTGCTGTTCAAGAATCTGGTTTGCCTTATTGGCCTCCTCCTTGAGCTTTACGAGGTTGCTATTTTCCTTCTCTATCTCTTCTTTTTTCTGTGTAACCTTCTTGTTAAGAGATACCAGCTCAGCCTCATTACCTTCAATCTCCTTCTGTTTTTTCTCTGCGTTATCGTACAGTTTCACAGCTTCGATGGTTAAGTCATGCAGAGTAAGTCTTTCGGTATCCGCCTTTATTTCATTGAGCTTGTTGCGTGCATCAGATAGTTTCCCCTCATATAGAGGAATGTTCTTTTCAAAGTTCTTTTCTATGACATACCATCCCAAAGACTCCGCAATTTTTCCAAGTTCTGTTTTCACGTTCCTGTCCTCTTCGTCAAGTATGGCTATGCGTGTGGTCAATGCATCAAGTTCATTTTGATCCTTGATGATATCCTTATCAACGGCAGCGAAGTTTGCGTTGATCTCATCAAAAGCACGTGTAGCCTCATCTTTTTCCTTACTGATACGAGTGGCTATTTTGGTGTAGATTTCTTCATTGCCAATAAGTTTTTCAAGAAGTTGATATCGGTCATCCTCACTAGCAGTCAGGAAATTTGCAAACGAGCCCTGAGCTATCAGTACGGTGCGAAGGAATTGGTCGTAGCCGAGACCAATGATGGTGGGAAGCTCGTTCCAGTCTGCTTCCTCTTCTACGGTTTGTCCTTTTTTAGAGGTTAGCTTGTATAGTGAAAGAATGGCGTCGTCATAGTTCTTTGTTTTGAACTTTACATACCATTCAGCTCTATATACATTGCCGTTGTTTGCCAGAAATGTCAACTTGCTATAACCTTCTTTCTTTCCCCGAGTAAGGATATTGCGGCAATCTTTTGGAGACAGTCTGTTCTTCTCGCCTTCATCTGGGGTGCCAAGAATCTCCATCTTGTCTTTGTCTTTCTTCTTTCGAGGATATCGGGGTGCTCTGTTATAGAGAGCCAGACAGATAGCGTCCAGCAGTGTGGATTTGCCCGAACCTGTAGGACCAACGATGCTGAAGATGGTACTTTCGCCCAGTACACCTTCTTCAAAGTTTATCACTTCACCTCCTGCACGGTCGAGAGAGGCGAGGTTGAGTATTTCAAGCTTTATGAACTTCATTGTGCGTTGTCGTTTTCGGCGGTTAAAGAATTCAGTAGGTCAGTCAACATCTTTTCTTGATGATCTGTCATTTCCTTGCCATTTTTTACGACAAATGTCTCTTTCAGAGTGTCGAGAGGGTCGCGATTCAGTATGTCGTCAATGCTTTGAAGGTGTTGTGAACCAGAAATAGTGGTTATGTCTAATTCTGGTATTATTTTCTGTATCTTACAAAGCACGGCATTCTTTGTGCCAATAAGTGCCTCCAGCTCCTTGATTGCATCATTGTTTACCTTTTCGAGTGTCACCTTTAACACCAGATAGACAAAGTTGTCATCCAACTTGTCTTCGGTTTTGTTCTGGAGTTCTGCATTGATACGTTTCTCCAGTTTCTTAGATGTAAGTTCCTCTTCGGCTTCTGGTAGAAACATGAGCTTATGTTGTGGCTCATACTCCAGAAACTCAATCTGCGGTTTCGTCCCGTTCTCTATTGTAACCATGTCCACCCCATGATGGTAATCCTTTTCAGCAAATGACATGGGGAGCACGCTACCCGAGTAGTGGGCCCAATCGGTATTCCAGATGTGCTGACGCTTATGGATATGTCCACAAGCGAAATAGTCGGGATGTTCGTCCCATCCTTGCATGTTCACCTCCTCCTGTCCTCCGATGACAATCTTCTCGCTGGCATCACTCTTGGCAATGTCGGCACCCTTTGCGTACATGTGAGCTATCATGATGAGAGGTGAGTCTCTATACTTTTCCCTCGCCTTGGCAGTCAGTTCACGAAGTATAGTATTAACACCTTCCGAATAGTTGGCGTTTTGCACGACATCACTTCGAAGATAAGGTACAGTGAGAACTATTGCCTGTGAGCCGTCACCACCATTGATGGGAATCATGAGGTCATCGTAATTAATCACCCAGTTTCCACCATCTTCGTTTGCGACCCACGAACGATGTATGTTACCACGGATTTCAACCTTGTGTCGTGTCAGCAGGGCACGAGGTGCCTCAAGACGACTGGCGGAGTCGTGATTACCTGCTATGATAACCACATTCATGTCGGGACATGTCTCTGTCGCGTCAGCGAGAAACTCATAGTATGCAGACTGAGCAGCAGCCGAGGGGTTGCCGTTGTCGAAGATGTCGCCAGCTATAAGCAATGCATCTGGGTGCTGTTCTTTTATCCTTGCAAGAAGCCATGACAGAAAATGCCTGTGCTCGGGTAGGCGATCATTGCCATGAAACAAGTTTCCTAAGTGCCAGTCACTGGTGCAAATGATTTTCATGTCTTATTGGATTTTGGATTCAACGTAGGGGAAAATAACCATAAAAATAGACGAGGGCAACTATTAAGTCTGGCACTCTGTTGACTCTGCCTATCAGTGAACCGGAACGGTTATAGACGTTGTTGCCACTGATGTAACCAATGTAACTGCCCGATCGGTCATAGAACTTTTCATCCTTTGTATAACCGATGTAAGAGCCCGATCGGTCATAGAACTTTCCGTCACGTTCGTAGCCGATATAGCTTCCAAAGCGATTATAAAAACGCCCCGAATCGACCTTGCCTTCATAGGAACCAGAGCGGTCATATATCTTACCGCTATCGTAGCGTCCTATGAGAGAGCCCGAGCGGTCATACATCTGCTGGCAATATCCATGAATGGACATTGTCAGCAATATGAGTGAAAGTATGTACTTTAAGTTTTTCATTGAACGTTATTTCAATTCATGTATCGTACTGTAAACAGGATAGTATATAAGAGCATGAGCCACATCAATGCCTTTATGACGTAATGCTTCTGCGTATGCTGATAACTGTGCATAATGAGTAGTCGTGTGCTCATTGAGTGCTACACCGCCAAAAGTCTTGTAGTCAATCAGAACGCAATGATGGCCTTTATCGTCTGTATAGAACCACAGCAGGTCCATTTCTCCCCGAAGATGCTGGCCAGTAGGAAGAGTCATCTCAAACGGATATTCGTTGCAGATACTGTCTCCCTCGGTTTGAGGAAAGTGCTGCTGCAACTGGTTGTATAGCCAGTAGGCAGAACGAAGAATAGCATCCACATGCCCAGCAAGTATATCTGACAGCCCATAACCGCCGATGATGCTCAATGCTTTTTTACGATTGTCTTCGTCATGTCCTTGTCGATAGATGGCAAAGATGTCATGGATACACGTTCCGATGGTGGCGTAGTTGTCCTTATTCCAGCCTTTTGTTTCGATAACGGTACCTTTTTCTTTCCATGACTCGTGACTGAAATATCCGCTGAATTCCTTTATCTTGCTTGGAGAAAGGAATTTTCTTTCTCTTTCGTTATGAGCAATAGGTTTCTCGATGATAGTGTATGTTTGCACCATGCTATCTTCTTTAGAATCTTCTGGCTTGCTTATGCTTATCGGAGTAACTGCATAGTCAGAATTTCCCCAAACATTGTCAGAAGAGGGTGATTCGACACCGGCATTAGTAAGCCAATCGAAATTTCCCTTGTATCCGAAGGTGTACAGGTAATCCTTGGCACGCGTCATTCCAACATATAGCAGTCGGCGTTCTTCCGATTTAGTTCGTTCCTTGAGTTTCTTGTAGAATTCCAGCTCGTTAATGTTGTCCTGTAAGGTTGCCGTAGGATTATTATTGAATGAACTAAGAGTGAAGGGGAAAAAGTGCAGATAATACTCCTTGGCAAATGGGTCTTCCTCTGTTGCATTGTCATTCATAACTACCTCACGTACTTTCATGAATGATTTCTTTGTGAAGTCTGCATCTGTCAGAACGTTCTCGCCAAGACCATGCATGACAACGACCGGCCACTCTAATCCCTTTGAACCATGATAGGTGAATACCTTAACGGTGTCTGACTTGTTGTCTTTCTCTTTGTCAGGCTCAATGCTGTTAAGATAATAGATAAAGCCGCTGATGGACGTTCCTAGTCCCATCTGAAGACACATCTCGTCATAGTCATCAGCAAGGTGTTGCAATGTAGAGAGGTTCTGACGGCGTACCTGCTCGTCTCCCCATCGTGCAGTAAGAGACGGAATGTTACTCTCATAGATTATGGCTTTTACCATCTCAGGTATGGAGAGATGCTGAATACGCTCTCCTTGCTTTAGCAAGTCCTTAACGGAATCCAAGTCCTCTTGCCAGTTGTCATTGGCAGTATCGAATTCTCCTTCAGAATCAATATGTTCCAAGACATAATCTATACGATTACGAAGGATTTCTTCTGTAGTGTTGCCCCATAGCAGACGCATAAGATTTGCAAAGACATGTTTGTTCTTCGGGTCTTGCATAAACTGAAGAAGGGTAACGACAAGCTGAACCTCAATGCGTTGCATGATAGAATCCTCAGCTTCAGAGACGGGAATGCCATATTTGCGGAGAGCCTTGACCACTTCCTTACATGCTGAATTCTTACGACACAATATGGCAACGTCATGCGGTGAGATTGCTGTTGCGGGTTCGTCACGCTTTCCGCTGTGAACTTGCATTTTGCTATCAAGTAATTCCTTTACTTTGAAGGCTAGTGCGTCAGCCGCATCTTGCTGGTTCTTGATGCTATCACCACATTCCCAATGAACGATAGCATTGGAGCTGAGGTCATCTTTCTTGAAGTGGGCATCGAGCTTTATGCACAGTTTATTAATACCATCATTCTTGAAAGGCTCATAGAATACAGCATTTACTAGGTCGACCAGTCTCTTTCTAGAACGCCAACTCTCCACAAGACGTCCTGTTGCAAGATTGCGCGGACCTTCCTCTTCATGGATTTCTGCATCATCATAGAATGTGAAGTGGTCTGCTACAGAATTTACAAGGTCGGTATCGGCTCCACGGAATCCATAGATTGCTTGCTTAGGGTCGCCTACCCAGTACGAATGTCCGTCGGTCTCAGCAATAATCTCAGACAGTTTGTTGAAAATCTTGAGTTGAATTGGGTTGGAATCCTGAAACTCATCAACCATTACCAGACGATAGTGAGAACGCACATAGTCCTGTACTTCTTCATAATCAGTCAAGAGACGTAAGAAGATTTGCTCCATGTCATTGTAAGAAATGATATGGTTATTTCGTTTGTAGGCTATGAAATCGTCGTGCCAAACTTTAGCTAGACGGAACACAGATTTTACGAATGGTTCGAGAATGGCGAGTGCATCGACAGATGTATCGGCAACGGATAGCTGGTCTTTTAGATTTGTAAAGTTAGTACAAGCTTGTTCTGCAGCTTTTTCGCAGCAAGGAGTTTTCATCAATGTTTTTACACGAGTGAGCCAGTCTTGGTCTCTTTTTTCATGAAGAAGTTTGGCAACTGCGTCATAATGTTCATGCGCTTTGGTTCCTGAGCGTCCGTCATCAAACTTTGTCGCACAGAAATTACCATATTCTTTTAAGGCAGAAGCGATGAAATTATAGTCGACAGGGGTTCCCGTATAAACAGCTCTCAGTGTTTCAATACTCTTCTGTGTACTTATATCAACAACGTCAACACCATAGTACTCCATCTTTTCAACCACGGAGTTGAGATGCTGCTGCCAAAAGAGATGGTCGGGATGATTGGAATAGTCAAGAATGTCGAAGAAATCACGGAACTTGCGAAAGTTGTCCAAATCAGACTTATGTTCAAGCATACTGGCAATACGAGCTAGTGACTGGCTCATATAAAAATCCTCGTCACGCTCTGAAATTGTTTGAATGTCAGCACCATATTCCAATAAGAACCAGAACTTCTTGATGAATCCAAGAGCTACAGAGTGAACTGTCCCTATAGCAGCACAGTCCATCTGTGAAGCAACTTCCATATTGTCAGTAGACAGAATCTGCTGACGTGCCTTCTCCTTGAACTCTGCTGCTGCCAATTCCGTAAAGGTCGTAAGAATAACCTCTGAAGGCTTTACCTCTTTTTTTGAAAGTTTCTCTGCCAATATCTTTGTCAGAGTGTATGTCTTGCCGGAGCCTGCGCCAGCATTGATGTATGTTACGTTTCTCATTTCAGTCGTCCTTTAAGTATTGCGTGTGAAGTTGCTATCTCGCATGGCTCTTTCTTCTCATCTTCGAAAGATAACTTTTTAGAGGGGTTGAATACATGCTCAGATTCTTTAGTAACAGATATGAGCTGTTTGGATTTTCCCCGCCCCGTTGTCTTCTCCGTCACAGACAATGGGCAGAGTCCCAGTTCTTCCTCTTTTGCATGATAGCAATTGTCAATGTCCTTTATGTCCACTGTTTCAGCCTCTTCGATATGACCACGTCGTATCTCATCCATACGGAATGCATAAGAGTTTTTTATCTGTTGGATAAGAGGTACTATTATATTGGCAGGATCTACATGCTTAATGAGTTTGCTACCACTAATCTCATCATAATCGCTTGTAATGAGTTGCTTGCGTGGCATCATGTAGTAACCTACAGCTGCAACATCCTTACCAGTATACATCTGTTTTACCGCTTCACGATACAGTTCAAGCTGAATTGCGGTATTCTCTTCAAGTTTTTTGCCATAGTACTGGCTGTACGACCACTTGAAGTCGAAGATTACATAACGACCACTAGCGTCGTTGAGGAGGAAGTCAATACGTGCACCGAAGTCCCCGATGGTTTTTAATTCCAGTTTTTTCTGGCTGTATTCGTCTGGTATAGACACCTCACATCCTACAGGGGTAAGATTCAAGTGCTCCATAATGTCTATAAGACTGAGCATGCTATCCTTGAGGTGGATGCGGAACTCACCGAGTGAAGATGTATTCTCTAGCAGACGCAGGATGAGGCCTGTAGCATCGATGGAGTTCTCCAGTCGCTGGTCAAACTCGTCTTCAGTTAGTTGGCGCATCAACTGAAGGTCAGACTTACCATCATCAATGATATGTTCGAAGAAGTTGTGAGCGACAAGACCGAGCGTGATGTGAGTGTTTTTCAACTGTTCCTCATTTGGCTCATTGAGCTTTGCTACGTACTGCACAACATAGTTGAACGGCAATTGTATGAGGGTATCAAGAGAGGAATTGCTTTCTTTTCGCCCTTTATAGTCTATCGCACCCAACTCCAGTGCTGCAACCGGTGCGAACCTATCCACATCTGCAGTCTTTTCCGTTGTTTTTACCATCGGGAACAAAGAATTCCTGTCACAAGTCGGCAGTTTTCCGGCTGTATGGCGGACTTCCGCAATCATGCTGTGTTCTCCGAGTCGTGTAGTTCCATTGTAAGCAGAGTGCACAAGGATTACAGTATCTGCTTGTGAGAGAATGCGGAGATGCTCCTTGCGTGCGGTTGAGAGATGATTGGCGAAACCCGGCAACTTGACGCCATGACCGCAGAGATACTCCTTCTCGTACTTTGTCAGGAAATCGTATGAGTCATTCTCGCCATCTTCATCCTGACAGTCAAGCCAAAGGATTGTCTTTGCAGGTGTAGCTACCTGTCTTATATTATTCACTACGCAAAACGCTCCGTTTTCTGTCTGGTTTAATGCGTAGTTCATAGGTCGTATCTATTATTAGTTGATTATCAGTATTATACGCTCTAAACGGTAGAAAAGTGGCTATGTGGATTCTGTTTAGATACGAAAAGGTAATATTTAACGTATTTAACTTTTAGTTACACCAAAAACCAATGAAAAGGGATAGGATGAGGTGTTTCTACTGAAACCGCAGTATGAAAAGCAAAGGAGTCATACAGATTTTACTATGGTTCACGCATCTAAAAAATGGTATACATATAACTTTGCAACCGAGTTGCAAAGTTTATTTGCTATCTTTGCAGCCAAATTGAAAATATAATGAAGCAGAAGCTCTACATAACTATTTTGGCTTTGACAACAATTGTTTTGTTGGCATTGTCGTTTATACCGCACCATCATCACGAAAGTGCGGTATGTACCGTTGTGGAGCATTGCAATAGCGACAACGCTGACAATGACAAACATACGTCACATAAGGACGATGGAACAAAGTGCTTCGAACAAGGCAGTTGGGATGTTGTGTCAGTAAAGACTTTACATACAAGTAACATACATTATTTATATCATGCAATAGTATGGGCTTTATCTCGTATTATGGGATGGGTGTCAGAACCAACTAAGACGGTGTTTGACACTCGCATACCTATTATTATAAAGGCGGAACTATTGCGGATAAATGGACTTAGGGCACCTCCTTTTTATCGTTTCTAATAGCGTTGTTTCTTTTAAGGGGGGCAACGTACAGCGACTATACCTATTCATATGGAAGGTATAGTTACAAATCAATCATTTTTATTATGAACTTGCAAGTGCTTCAGTGTTTGGAGCACAGGCATTAGTTATTGCAAAATGTCAATTAAGGAAATTCTGGCGCTTGGCGCACTGGCTTTTCCTCTTTTGTCGTATGCACAAAGCAAAGACAGCTTGACATTCACACAAGATAGCACAGACATGACTTCTATGAAGAGGTCAAGTGTCGTGCCTTATATTATACCAATGTCACTTATGTCGTATGGAACGGCAGAGGCTATTGTTATGAATAAAGGCAGGATGCTGAACTATGCTATCGGACATGAGGTTATAACCCACAAGCCAATAGCCATAGGGATTGATGACTATACACAGTATGTGCCAGCTGTAAGCGTATTGGCATTAAATCTGTGCGGAGTAAAAAGTTGTCATAACCTAAAAGAACAAACGATGCTGTTGGGGTTGTCAAGTTTGCTGACGGCTATATCCGTAAATGGCTTGAAATACACAGTAAGAGAGATGCGTCCTAATGGCTCACGTCGCAATTCTTTTCCATCTGGGCATACAACAGTTGCCTTCATGGGGGCAGAACTCTTGTGGCAAGAATACAAGGACACTTCACCGTGGATAGGTATAGGTGGTTATGTCATAGCTGCAAGTACAGGAGCATTGCGTGTGTATAACAACAAGCATTGGATAGGAGACGTGGCATTTGGAGCAGGATTGGGTATTCTGTGTACGAAATTGGCATACAAGTTATATGAGCCGATTTCACGCAAGATGCACAACAAACAGTCCAAGCGAACAAACACTGTCTATCCATATTATAACGGACAACAAGGAGGACTAGCACTAACTATACAATTATAATTAGAACGATAAAGAAATGTTTCAAAAAATAATTCAATTATCAATCAAGAACAAGGTAACTATAGGTATGTTGACCTTGGTGCTCATTATATGGGGCACATGGTCGTTGTCGCAGTTGCCTTTTGACTCTACACCTGATATTACAAATAATCAAGTACAGGTGATAACCCAAGCTCCATCATTGGGAGCGCAAGAGGTAGAGCAGTTTATAACCACTCCAGTAGAAATGGCTTTGGCCAACATTCCACGTGTGGAAGAACGCAGAAGCATCAGTAGCAGCGGCTTGTCTGTCATTACATTGGTTTTTGATGACGATGCAGATGTATATTGGGCTCGGCAGCAGGTAAGCCAACAACTAAAGGAGGCAGAGGAAGTCATACCACAAGGTAAGGCAACCATAGGTATGGCTCCTGTCACTACTGGTTTGGGAGAAATATTCCATTATACCATTCGTGCAAAGAAGGGATATGAGGACAAATACAGTTTGTCAGATTTACGTACCATCCAAGATTGGATAGTCCGCAAGCAATTGTCAGGAACACCTGGCGTTGCAGAAGTCAGCGGCTGGGGTGGATATGTGAAGCAGTATGAAGTGGCTGTGGATGCCGACCGTCTCAATGCTGTTGGTCTTACAGTTACAGAAGTTTACGATGCCCTTGAAGCAGGCAACGAGAACACAGGCGGAAGCTACATAGAGAAAAATAGTAACCAGTATTTTATCAGAGGCTTGGGACTTGTTTCAACACTCGAAGACATAGAGCGTATCCCTGTCAAGACAGTCAATGGCACGCCTATCTTGATACGTGACATTGCAAAAGTACAATATGGTTATGCCACACGTTATGGTGCAGTTACACGCAATGGCGAGGGTGAAGTGGTGGCAGGTATCTCACTGATGCTGAAAGGTGAGAATTTCCAGCAAGTTATTAAGAACGTAAAAGAGCGTATTGCGCAGATTCAGAAGAGTCTGCCAGAGGGTGTAGTCATAGAACCATTCATAGACCGCACTCAGTTGGTAGACCGTGTTACTGGAACCATCACCCGCAACCTTATCGAGGGTGGCCTCATTGTTGTGTTCATACTCGTTCTGTTCTTGGGTAATTATAGGGCAGGATTGGTGGTGGCATCCGTCATTCCGCTCGCTATGCTGTTTGCTTTTGGTATGATGCGGTTGTTTGGTGTCAGCGGAAACCTCATGAGTTTGGGAGCCATTGATTTTGGCTTGATCGTGGATGGCGCAGTGATTATCGTAGAAGCCGTATGCCACCATATAGGTATCAGTCGTGACAAATACCATGGCTTGCGCTTAACACAAGAGCAGATGGACAAGGAGATATATCATTCCGCTTCCAAGATTCGTAAGAGTGCAGCCTTTGGCGAAATCATTATCATGACGGTATATCTGCCATTGCTTACATTGGCTGGTATAGAAGGAAAGATGTTCCGTCCGATGGCACTTACCATTTTCTTCGCCATCCTTGGAGCGTTTATCCTTTCGCTTACCTACGTACCAATGGCAAGTGCTCTGTTTCTTAGCAAGGAAAGTGTACATAAGACTAATTTGTCAGACCGTCTGATAAACAAGTTACAGAGTTGGTATAAGCCTATCATCACCAAAAGTCTGCAACATAGCAAGGTGCTCATAGCTTCCATGGTGCTGCTGTTCGGCATCAGCCTTTTCGCTTTCACTCGTTTGGGCGGTGAGTTTATCCCGAATCTTGAAGAAGGTGACTTTGCAGCCGAAATCAGCATGGCACAAGGTACATCACTCTCTCAGATGGTGAAGACCTGCACTCAGGCAGAAAAGATATTGAAGTCTAAGTTCCCGGAGGTGAAGCAGGTGGTAACTCGCATCGGTAGTTCAGAGATTCCAACCGACCCAATGCCTATAGAACGAGCAGACATGCTTATAGCCCTCTATCCGAAAGCAGAATGGACATCTGCCAAGACAAAGGACGAACTCATGGAAAAGATGGAAGAAGCCTTGGGAGCTATTCCTGGAATGGAAGCCGAATTGACACAGCCAATCCAAATGCGAAACAACGAACTGATTACAGGTATTAAGCAGGATGTCGCCATCAAGATATACGGCAACGACCTTGATGCTCTGCAAGCATCCGCAAAGCGAGTGGCATCTCTTATCAAGCGTGTTGACGGGGTGTCTGACCCATTTGTCGAGAAAGTACAAGGTTTGCCACAGATTCAAGTAAAGTACAACCGAGATCAGCTGGCTAAATATGGCATTTCGATAAGAACTGCCAACAAGGTGCTTGAAACTGCTTTTGCAGGAAGCCGCTCGGGATATGTGTTTGAGGGCGACAAGCGATTCGACTTGGTGGTGCGTATGGACAAGGACTTACGTAATGATATAAAAGCTATAGAAAGTCTGTACCTTCCTCTGCCCGATGGTGGAACAATTCCTCTCCAGCAAGTAGCACAGATTACATTGACTGATGCACCTGCACAGGTTACACATGAGGATGGACAGCGAAGGATATTTGTCGGTTTCAATGTAAGAGGACGAGACATACAGACCACAGTAGATGAAATTCAGGAGGTTTTAGACAAGGAACTAAAATTGCCAGCAGGTTATTATTACACTTATGGCGGTCAATTCCAAAATCTTCAAGAGGCAACCGGTCGTTTGATGCTGGCAGTTCCTTTGGCATTGCTCGTCATTTTGGGTTTGCTGTATGCTACGTTGAAGAATATCAGGGAAACCTTGTTCGTATTCTCAGCCATTCCTCTCTCTGCCATTGGTGGTGTGTGGGCTTTATGCCTGCGAGGTATGCCTTTCAGCATTTCCGCAGGTGTAGGTTTCATTGCCCTCTTTGGTGTGGCTGTACTGAACGGTATTGTACTGATAGGACAGTTCAATACTTTTGAGAAAGAAGGCGTGACGGATGTAAAAAAACGAGTGATAGATGGTTGTATGCTCCGTCTTCGTCCTGTCATCATGACCGCATTGGTAGCTTCCTTAGGTTTTATGCCTATGGCCTTGTCAACTGGTGACGGTGCTGAGGTTCAACGACCGTTGGCTACTGTGGTCATCGGCGGATTGGTAACAGCCACGATATTGACACTTGTTGTCTTGCCATCTATTTATAAGACATTCACCAAGAAAAAAGAAACAAACGTATGACAAGAATAAGATTGTTTATATTAGGCGTACTGTCTATGGCATTCGCCTCCATGTACGCACAAAATGAGAGTTGGTCTTTGCAACAATGCATAGACCTCGCTCTTGACAACAGCCTATATATGAGAAATGGGCAAATTGCAGTTGGAAAAGCTAAAGACTTGCAGGGTACAACATTTGATATTGAAAAGACCTCTATAACGCTCAGCCAAGATCCGACATCTGGCGGAAGTCCAGACAATGGCATTTTGATAAGCCAGACCTTTGATTTTCCTACGGTGTATAACGCCCGAAACAAGTTCTTGAAAGCTGAGACTGCCGTTGCGCAAAGTCAGGTGGCAATAGTAGGCAACCAGTTGGTAAGAGATGTAACATCTGCATATTACTCGTGGCTTCATGCACATAGCACTTTGCTCGTGTTGCAAAAGCAAGACAGCGTATATCAGCACTTTCTGCAACTGGCATCGGCTAAGTACAAATCGGGGGAGGCTAACCAGTTGGAACAGATGAATGCACAACGATTGCTGAATAAAAATCGGATAAGTTTGCAAAGAGCAGAGAATGACTGCAAGAAATATTTATTGCAGTTGAAACAGCTCATCAATACCAATACTGACTTCACTCCTCAAAACGAGGGGTTGGCAAAACTACATGACGCGAATCTTGGGGAAACTAATTTCTCAGACACGCCACTTGGACGAAACATGCAAGCACGCCTCATAAGCAATGAACGTAGTGTTTCGCTTGCCAAGCAGGGGTATATGCCAAGCTTCACTCTCGGCTTTACAACACAGGCTGTCATCAAAGGATTCAATCCTTACAATGTTGACAGAAGTAGGTTTTCCAAAGGTAACTTCATGGGATTTGAGGTAGGCATCGGCATACCCCTGTTTTGGAAAAGCAATCGGTCAAAAGTCAAGGCTGCCAAACGTGATGTGGAGTTGGTGCAGAATGAGCGTGCATTGGCAGAACAGCAGCAGAAAACGCTTATGCGTGATGCCACAAATGAGTATATGAGAGCAAAACAAGTTCTTGATTATTACGAAAGACAAGGCAACGCCGAGGCAGCACTCATGGCGAAACTATCTCAGATAAACTACGAGAACGGAGAAATGGGGTATGTGGAATACATACAAAACCAAACTTCGGCTCTTGATGTACAACTTCGTTACATAGATGCTGTCAACGACTATAATCAAGCTATCATCAATATCAATTATCTCAACGGAAATAAACAATGAAAACATTTAATATCATCATCATTGCTGTCATCAGCATATTTCTTGCATCATGCACAAAAGGCAAGCAGGAAGAAGTAAAGGAAAACAAAGTAGAGGAGCAAGGCTATGAAACCATTGAACTTACTCAAGAACAGATAAAGACGGTTGGCATTACGCTCGGCAAGGTTGAGAGTCGCTCTCTCAACAATGTGATACGTGCCAATGGCGAACTTCAGCTCAACCCGCAGGATATGGCAGACGTGACTTCTCTCGTAGGAGGTGTTGTCCGCAAAATTTATGTAACAGAAGGACAGCTGGTGAAAGCAGGTCAAGTGGTTGCACACATAGAGAATACCGAAATCGTAGGATTGCAGAAAGACTATCTCATTGCTGTAAAAGAGACCAATGTAACACATCAGGAGTTGCTACGCCAAAAGACATTGGCTTCACAGAAGGCAGGAGTGGAAAAGACCTTGCAACAGGCATCAGCAGCATACGAGATGGCACTGGCTCGCCAGACAGGGCTTTACAACCAGCTCCGTCAAATTGGCATTAACACCAACCTTGTGAAACAAGGCAGAATCATACGGCAGGTAGCTATCTCTGCTCCAATTTCTGGCATCGTGACGAAGATAAGCATAAAGAGTGGAAGCTATACGGAAAGTTCACAATCATTGATGCAAGTAGCCAACAATGCCGCTGTGTTCTGCAACTTGAATGTTTTTGAGCGCAATATCAATCAAGTTGCTAAAGGGCAGAAAGTAGATTTCGTCATCACCAATAGCCCGAATATTCATTTCAAGGGAACAGTAAGAGAAATTAATCGCTCGATGGATTCTGACACCAAGGCTATATCCGTACGTGTCGGTATTGATACAAAGAACATCACTGAACTTATTCCTGGCATGTATGTGACAGGCATCATCAGTATGGGCAAACAAAATGTGCCAGCCTTGCCTGACGATGCTATTGTAAATGCCAATGGCAAGCAATATGTGTTCGTGCTTGAAAAAAAACACAAAGAAGGCAATGACGTAAAATATCAATTCAAGCAGATGGAAGTCGTTGCAGGTGTAAGCGAATTGGGATATACGCAAATAGATTTCGTCGCTCCTATTAGCAAGAATGCAACTGTTGTCACTTCCAATGCCTTCTACATAGCGTCTATGACGGCAGACCATGGGGAAGAATAAAAGGAAGAAACACAAATGAAATAATATACCTTTATAGTCAAGATGTGAGATAAGCTTTAGATAATCTCACATCTTGATTTTTACAACCTTTTATACAATACTTATCTTCGTGATGAACGATAGGGCTTATTATTAATTGCTCCCAATCCTATCTTCTGTGTTCCATCCCAATTCGTCAGTTGGTCGGCACAACCATTGGAGCCACCAAGCGAAACGTATGTGTCTGCACTGCATGACATGTGGTCAACAAAAGCGAGGAAGTTGTCAATAGCTTTGTCTGTGAATTGAACTTCATTTGTGGCGAAGAGTTTTGTCCAACTGGTGACACATTCCTGCTTGAAGTCTGTAAAACCATGCCAAGACATATCAGACAAGAACCTTTTTGTTGCCGATTCTATACAGGCTTTAGAGTCCAATCCAATATTATGCTTTACAGCAGATGCCATAATGCCATAGTATATGGAAGCCGATTCTTTCTCGTTGAAGTTGACTCTATCTGTCTTGGCAAAGGAAGATAGAGCTTCATGTCCCTCATGGATGAACTTGTCAAGCACTCCTATGTATCTATTTTGCCGAGCCATGCTTTCACGTTTAGCTTCGGCTTCTTGCCGAGCCTTTTCTTTTGCACCTTCCTCCTTTCGTGCTTCCACTCGTCTCCATGCATCAGTCATTTCTGGCTCTTGCCAAATGGCATTCCAACGAGCCTTCAAATCATTGTACATTTCCATAAGTGTGGTATTATAACTTTTGGCACTGGCGAGTTCTTCCTTCGCATAGACAAGTTGAGTAGTCACTCGCTCCACAGCCTTCTCGTCAAGTTGAGAGATGCGTTGTTTGACTTTGTTGTTTTCTGCCTTTAGCGCATCATTCTCGGCACGAAGTGACTTGTTCTCCTCTATCTGCTTATTGAGATTCTGCATATAGTAAGTGTATGTCTTGTTGACAGACTTGCGTACACCTTCATTCTGTTTGTCACGTTCTGCATTGATGGCTACGACAAGAGCTTTGATAGCTGCGTTGATGTTGTTTACACGCTCCTCACGCCATGCCTTTTGTCCGATAAAAGTAGGAATAGGGATGGCAAGTTCTTTCTTTACGGCATTCATCGCTTCTTGAACAGGAACCTTGATGTTGAGAAAAGGAATGGTCAGCTCCTTCTTGTCGATTGTGGCAAGCACAGCATATTTCTCCACTTTGTCAAGAGCAACTTTCGCCTGACGTTCCGCCTCAAGTACCACCTTGTTTTTGTGCTTGCGTCCCCGTTTCTCTTCCTCTGAAAGTTCATCATAGGAGAAACCTCTTGCCAAGCCATACTTATGACCTACCTTGTTGTAATAGTCGGTATGAAGTTGTGATAAATACTGTGACTTATCCTTTGCTCGCTCTCCCCACACTTTGGCATAAGAGACCCTTTCAACAACACCCTTTGCAACTTCCGATTTTGTGAAGTTGTCACGTTCTTCTTTTGGAAGTGCTCTCCATTCCTTTGTAGAGAGAACCTTTTCTGGATTATCCTTGTGGATATACTTGCTTCCGACGCGCCCACGTTGTTTTACTTGTTCAACAGGCACGGTCTGCACATGGGCATGGATGCTTGTCTCATCACAATGCACATCAAAGCTGATGACATTCTCTTCTCCCCATTTCTCACATGCAAAGCGGTAGGTGTCCAATGCCCAGTCATAGATGCCTTTTTGTAATGTCACCTTGCTGTGGTCAGCATTTGGATCTGACGTGTTGAGTTTCTTTTCACCAAAGGCAAGCCTGTTAAGCACATCATGGTCACCACTGAAGATGATGCCGACAGTGCAGTTCGGACTGTTCCTTGAAACTTGGTCGGGACGCTTGGCATCCATATATGGCTTGAAGCCAAGTTCATCAAGTCTGTGCTGCAAGCGTTCATGCAACGGCACAGACTGGGAACCAAGAGGCACAATCTTTCCACCCTTGACTATCTCAAAGTTGAGTCTCTTGCGTGAGTAGTTATAATGGTTGTTCTTGTCTATGTCTGCGTTTTTTAGTTGGTAACGCTTCTCGTCCCAACCTCTGCGTTCCGCCTCGTTGCCCACTTGGGAAGAGAACGATTTCTTGTCTGTGCCTACATGGATGGCGGCACGTGGTATGTTTCTTTCCATAAGAATCTTGTTTGAGTTTGTAACATTGTTATAGTATGACTGGTGACAGGTCTCGGGCGGAGCTTGAGCATAATAGAAGGACTTTTTAAGTGAACAGCGTCAGCAGGTGAATCTAAAAGTCCCTATTATGTTTAGGACTTTTGTGAAAGTCCGTCACGCAAGCGTGCTCGCAGATCCTTACCCACTCTGCTATGACTCTTCCACCAACACCAATCCAAGACAGTCTATCAGATGCTGGAGTGGCGGATGTTGCTTTATCAGCCTTTGTAGCGCCATCTGCGGTGTTTCCGTCATCAATAGGAAGTCGGCAATGTCAAGACCATTGACCTTTTGTTCATCGGTGGCATTGTCTTCCAAGATATTGCTGACAAGAACTTGTTTGCATATTGATTGCAGCAAAGGAAGTTTGCTTTTCCACTTATCCGTTGCCCCAAGGTCTGGAACCAAAACAACCTCCCGACCGCTTAGGACTTCGACTGCATCTTTATTGAAACATCCGTTCATGCCTCCAGTAGCCAACCATACGAAATCAGACATGAAGTGGGTGGCAATGATGGCTGTCTTTTCGCTCTCCACGATGGCTACAGTCTTGGTCGTGGTTTTATCTGTCAACAGATGTTCGCCAAAGAAGCACTGCCGAAGTGTAAAGTCTGGCAGTTTCAGTTCCGAGTGTACCCAAGTCACCAGGCTGTGGGGTTCCTTGATGCGGTGTCCTGTCTTGTCATCATACTTCATTATCTTGCCAGTGCGCACATTCCCATTGACATCTATCTGCCAAAAGATAGTTGAACCGCCCCATTTCTTTGAAGTGCCGACCTTGTACAAGGCAAACAGCCGTTCTGTCTCCTCCTTGTCAAAGACCATTGAAATGTATCGGTACAAAGGATTGACAGAATAGCCATGCAGTGTTTGCTCCATCAACTTATTCTCAATGAAAGTTGGAAGAGGTTTCTCTTTCCTACACTCTTTGATTGGTGTTTTATATCTCCAATCATCATTGCAGTTGGCATCGGGATTGTCCTTGAAATAATCAGATGGAGAATAATGGTAGCCACAACTCTGTTCATGGTCACAACGCCCCACATTGTCAGGAAATACAATCTGTCCTTCCTCGTCAATATATCTTGCAAAGCAACGCTTACGCCTACATTGAGGGCAAGCATATCGGTTGCCCAGCTTGTATTTCTGTAGATGGAATCTATACTCACTCATAAGGCTCTGCACTTGTTGCACCTTGCACTTTCTGCACTTTTGCACTTGTTTGGCACAAAATGCAGCTTCTTTTGTGCAAGAGTGCAAGAAGTGCAAAGTGCAAACGGTGCAAGGTGGTGGTTCTACTTCTGTACTTTCTCATAATTGCCTTGCTTGTCTTTGATGATAAAGTTTTTCTGACAGAAGTCTTTGAGCATATACATGACAGTACGTCTTGCAAAACCGAAATCCGCTCCAGCCTTTACTGCTTCAGCAGTTACGAACTTGTTTTCCAACGAGTCAAGTACCTGTTTCTTCACAGGGTCGGTAGCCTCGGTTGAAACGAGGTCATCCATCCTTTTGTATGACTTCTCAAAGTAATCGCTCATCCGTATGGCTGCATTCACGGACTCCGCATCAACAAAATCCTTGTGAGACTCATCACAAGCCCATCGGAACAGTTGGAATATCAAGGCAAGCCGAGCCGTGTTCAAAGGAACTTTTGCAGCACGTGAGTCTATCATTTTTTCATCCGTAATGGCATTCTGCCGTTCTATGTCCTTATTCTGCCAATCATAGAATATGTCAATGGCTTCATCAGAGAAGTCAAGAACATTGAAGATGTCTTCCGTAAAAGGAAGAGCCACAGCCTTGTCTATGATTTCTTTCCATACACGGAATGGTCTTTCAATGATTGCAGCATCTTGTTTTGGAACCTTAACCCAAGGAGCAATCTTCAAACCTTTTGGGCATGTAATCAGAAAACGGTCAAGAAAACCATTCTTCTTGAATCCCATATCATAAAGTTCATGCACAATACCAGTCTGGATAGTTCCTACAATCTGTATGCAAGGATAATCAATGCGTAAAGGGCAATCAAGATTACAACGAGAAACATCTACAGGCAAGCCATTGTGAGCCGACAGCATCTGTTGTACAAAAGAACTGTTGTTGTATCGGTTGATGGTGTTGAACAGCCCCATTATCTCATCCACCACAACTGCCACACCTCTGAGGTTGGCATCGTGATTACGCATCAGAATCTCTGGTGTGAAGTCATTCATGATATTCTTATGCAGGACTGGTACAGGAGGTAACGATTCCCATTCCGTCCGTTTTTTGCCCTTGTTTCTCTCCACAATGGCTGCATACTCATTCTTTAGAGCCTTGAACTTATGGTGCTCCTCAGTATCAATGTCGTGCAACGGTTTGTAGGCAAAGTTCAATGGTGGAGTCTTGCCGACTCCTGGTCTGCCAACAAGAATGACATATAGAATAGGTGAAGTAATCCAATTGCCTTTAATCCGGATATAGCAGGAGTTGCCGACGGCTGCTGCCATAGCGGATATTAGGGAAGTGACAGTGAACTCAATGGAATAGTTTTCCGTCCTTGCCAAATCAAGAATCATCTGCTGCATCTTCTGGGGGAATATGTCAAGCGGAATGCCAGAAGTGGCTACGCCCGAAGCCTCCGAGCGTAGCTTGTTACAAATTTCAAGCGCATCCATTACATTACCAGTTTAAGGGTTTGGGCTTGCGCTTGTTTCCTGCAAGAATGGCAGCGTTCTCCTCTTCTGCTGTGAGAGGTACAGGATTCTTGCGGTTTGTCTCCAGCCATTTGTCAAGTTCGTCTTGATAAAGGCAATAACGCTTGCCTGGCTTTGTGGCAGGAATGCTGCCGTTGCCAAGTTTCATGTAGAGAGTTGCCATCGGCATTTTCAGGTATGCCGATGCTTCCTCCACACTCATAGGTATGTGCGT